>JADMIO010606913.1_pt1 | contig 97370 bp, 78 predicted proteins | sample 8958161 | NCBI WGS metagenome assembly JADMIO01 (sample SAMN16585339, study PRJNA669376) | soil metagenome | isolation source: Crop rotation soil | place: USA: Cullars Rotation, Alabama | collected 2011
GCCGCGACTTCAAGTCACGTGAATTCCAAGCTTCGGATCCCACTGTGCTGGAAAGTGTTGTCGACGCACGTGCCGCTTGCCGAAGCGATTAGATTGGTCGAACGCGATCGCATCGTAAAGCGAATCAACCTGGCGAATCGCGAACTGCAACGTTGGGGCATCGACCGACCGCGCGTGGCGGTTGCGGCGTTGAATCCACACGGAGCCGAAGGCGGACTGTTCGGCGTCGAGGAAGCGTCGGAGATCATGCCGGCGATCGATGCGTGCCGGCGTGACGACATCAACGTGCAGGGACCTTTCTCGGCTGATACGGTTTTCCTGCGCGCATCACGGGGCGAGTTCGATGCGGTGATCGCGTGTTATCACGACCAGGCGATGATTCCGGTGAAGTGTTTGTCGTTTGGTGAAGCGGTGAACGTTACCTTAGGTCTGCCGTTCATCAGGACTTCGGTAGACCACGGCACGGCTTTTGACATTGCGGGCAAGGGCCTCGCGGAGCATTCGAGCATGGTGGCCGCGATCAAGCTCGCGGCTGATCTGTCAACCAGAGCCGGCGAGAGTTGCCGCCCGATGGAAGTCTGATTCTTAGTGGGAGAAACCTCATGGATAACGAGAGCGCAGTAAACAACGAAGCCGGAACACGAGGCCGGATGCTCGTCGCGGATGACGATCCGGCGATACTCCGGCTCGTCGCCACGATTCTCGAGAAAGAGAACTTCACCGTGGTGGCGGCGCGCGACGGGCGCGAGGCTTATAAGTTGTTACAGGCAGATCCGAACTTCACTGCGGCGATTTTGGACGTAGTAATGCCGCACATCTCCGGGCCGGAGCTGGTGCGCTACATGAAAGCGGAGGAGCGGCTGCGCACGATTCCCGTGATGATGATGACGGCCGAGCAGGATCCGAAGCTGTCGTCGGACAGTTTCTCCGCCGGCGCAATCGTGTTTCTACCGAAGCCGTTCACGACCGCGCAACTCCAGATCATGTTACAGATGTTGATTGGTAAGCCCGCGAACGATTAATGTGATGAGAGCTGCAAGCGGGTGATCGCACGTTTCCGCGATGACCTAAGGCGACGGTTGTTGACCTGTTAGACTCTGGTTCTGTTGCGTCTCTTGCGTGTAATGAAGTTTCTGCTTTTATTCATCTCCCTTTGGGCACTCGCGCCAGCGGCTCTGGGCGCAAATCCTTCCCCAAAAGACCTGCGCAAAGCGATCCAAACGATGTTTGGCGCTTCGTTGCCGAGCAGCGCGGTTCGCGTTGAACGAGTCAACACGAGCGGTGAAGGCGTTGCCGAAGCGTCGGCCGAAATCGAAACAGTCTTTCGCGCGAAAGCAACTGACGGTCGCTGGCGTTTGAGCGAAGTCAGAACCGGCCCGGACACGTGGGAACGACTCGATCTAATCGCCCAAGCTCTCGGCGCGAAACTACCAACCGGAAGTTGCGACACGCCGCCACAATTCGGGCGCGACGCATCCACCGCAGCGATGACCGTGAAACGCGCGCGTTGTCTCGTAGCGGAGTTATTGGGCGTGTCGCTGCCGTCGGATCAGGTCCGTATCAAGGATCTGTCTTCGCTCGATCTGCCATTTGGCTCCGAATCTTCCGCGCTCATCCAAACTTCGCTCCAACTCGACTTCCGCTTCGCGCGCGACAATCGTAACTGGCGCGTCTCGGAGTTCAAAAGCGGCAACCGCGACTGGACCAACCTCGACGCCTTTGCTACCGCATACAACGAAGCGAAGCGCGCGAGCGCCACAAACGATCTCGCCGCGATCGCCAACGCCCTGATCGATTTCCGCAAACAACGCGGCTCCTTCGTCATCTCCGACAAAGAATCCGTGCTAATCGATCACCTGAGCCCGCAGTATTTAACGCGCGTAATCCGCGTGGATCCCTGGCACCGCCCGTATCAATACGACGGCGAAACGGACCGCTTCTCCCTGCGCTCGCTCGGCCCGGACGGCAAACCCAACACCCCCGACGACGTCGTCATCTCCGGCCCCACGCCGTGAAGCGTACAATTCACCGTCCAAACTAAACTCCAAACTAAACTCTTGACTGCCAATTACCGTGGGTGTTAGGTTTCATATCGGGCCTATTCAAGGGCCTACTTCGAACGACATGCCCGCGCCATCCGTGCACATGCACAAGGCCCCGCCGATGGTGCCATTCAGCTAAAGGGACAGGCTTTGCTAGCTGGTCGCAAACTCCTACTTGCCGACGATTCGGCTACCATTCAGAAAGTCATCGACCTTACGTTTGCCGATGAAGGTGTGCAAGTCGTGAGTGTCAGCAGTGGCCGGGAAGCGATTGATCGCCTCCTGGAAATTCGGCCTGACGTGGTGCTGGTGGACGTTTTCATGCCCTCGCCTAACGGTTACGAGGTTTGCGAATACGTCAAAACAAATGAGCAGTTGAAACACATACCCGTGATGCTGCTCGTTGGCTCCTTTGAGCCGTTCGACGAAGCGGAGGCGCGCAGAGTTGGCGCGGACGACATTTTGACCAAACCATTTCAATCCATTCGACGACTGATCGACCGGGTGGGCGCGTTGGTGAGTAGCCCGCCGGCCGAGAAAGAGAGTCCGACGCTCGAGTTGCCGCACGCGGAAGTAGCGGCTGAAGAGGAGCGTATGGACGCTCACGAATTGGAAGTCACGACCGCTGACACGCTGCAACTCGACGCAGACGCAGCGGCGGAACTACAGGCCCAGGCGGCTAGCGCACGCGCGTCGTTACCACGCGAGGAGAACATGGAAACAGGAGTCACGGATGTGAGGCACGATTCTCAGGGCGCGGGCGTGCAGCACGATTCGCAGATCGCGGGCCACGATGCGCACGCAGATCACGCTGACGTGCTGTTGGATCTCGGCGAGATTGAAGCGGTGGGTGATGCGTCGGATGACTTTGTGTTGGAGTTGGATGATGACGATGCGGCGCCTGCTTACGAAACGACGCCGGTGTACCAGTCGGCGCCCAGTTACGAACCGCCGCCAGCTTACGAGCCGGCTTCCGCTTACGAATCGAGTTACGAGCCGGCTGCGCGGGCATTCGTAGAACCACAAGTCACTGAATCAACTCCGCGCGAGTCTGAGATTCACGACTCGTTCGCCGACACGCAAGAGATTTCTTACACGATTGCCGAACCCGAGCCGGAAGTAAAATCCACTGCTTCATCCGTGGCCCAACTGTCTCCCGAGATGATCGACGCGATCGCCCGGCGCGCAGTCGAGTTGATGTCTGACAAAGTGATTCGCGAGATCGCGTGGGAAGTCGTGCCCGACCTGGCGGAGCTGCTGATCAAGAAGCAGTTGGAAGAGACGAAGTAAACCAGGGTTAAGCCTTTGCACATGGAGCAGGTGACTTTAGCGAGTCACCTGCTTTTCGTTTTTGCCGACCTTGAGGTGTGTTTGCGCTTTTACTTGCGCCGCGCTTCTGCCGCCCCTTGCGCTTTCTTCCCACCGTAACGCTCCACGAAGTAAGTTGAGGTTCGACTTGTTCGATAGAAATGCTGTCCTTGTTTTCGTCAAAAGCCGCCAACCCCTGCCGCACCGCCGCCACGAACTCCAGCTTCTGCACGATGTCATAGATACTTATATCGTCCGGCAAACGGCGCAGCAGATCGATGACAAATTCCTTGTCAGTCATCGTAGCGTCGTTTGTTCCTGCTTCATTCCTCACCACTAAAGCTTGCGCGTGGGATTTTCGGTTTTCAACCGCAGAATCCGCTGCCTGCCATGTGTTTTGAACTTTGCCCGCCCTCTGGCGTAGACTCTACGCTTTCCCTGGAGAGAACGATCACTACGCATGGATATCCCCAAACAGTACGACCCGAAAGAAGCTGAACAACACCACTACGAACGTTGGGAACGGAGCGGGGCGTTTGCGCCGGAGATCAATAAAGACCCGAACGCGCCCGTCTTCAGTATCGTCATTCCGCCGCCAAACGTAACCGGCTCGCTGCACATGGGCCATGCGCTGCAACACACGCTCATGGACGTGATGACGCGGCACAAGCGGATGAGCGGGTTCCGCACGTTGTGGCTGCCGGGCGTGGACCATGCGGGGATCTCGACGCAGTTGATGGTGTCGCGCGCGCTCAAGAAAGAAGGGAAGTCGCGACACGATCTCGGGCGCGAAAAGTTTATCGAACGCGTGTGGCAGTGGAAACACGAATCGGGCAGTCAGATCACCGTGCAGATGCGGCGCGAAGGTGCATCGGTTGATTGGTCGCGCGAGAAGTTCACGATGGATGAGGATCTGTCGCGCGCCGTGCGCGAGGAGTTCGTGCGGCTTTACGAAGAAGGCTGGATCTATCGCGGCAATCGCATCGTTAATTGGTGTCCGACGGATCAAACGGTGCTCTCGGATCTGGAAGTCGAGAAGCTGCCGCAACAAGGAAAACTCTATTACCTGCGCTATCCGATCAAGAGCAGCGATCGATACGTCACGGTCGCGACTACGCGGCCGGAAACAATGCTCGGCGATACCGCCGTCGCCGTAAACCCCAACGACGAACGCTATCGTGATCTAAAAGGTCAGACGATCCTGTTGCCACTCACGGACCGTGAGATCCCCGTGGTCTTTGACGAGTACGTCGATCCGCAGTTCGGCACGGGCGCGGTGAAGATCACGCCGGCCCACGATCCAAACGATTACGACCTCGGTTTGCGTCACAACCTCGCGCAAGTCGTCGTCATCGATCCGCAAGCGAAGATGACACCCGAAGCCGGCGCAAACTTCGCCGGCCTCGACCGTTACGCCGCGCGCGAAAAAGTCGTCGAAGAATTCGAGCGCCTCGGTTTGCTTGAGAAAATCGTCGATTACGAGTTCTCGATCTCGAAATGCGAACGCTGCAAGACAGTGATCGAGCCGCTCATTTCAACGCAGTGGTTCATGAAGATGGACCAACTCCGCGACCTCGCGCTTGACCTGACGGCGAAAGAGCAGAAACCACGCTTCGTGCCCGAAAGCTACGAAAAGGTCTACACCAACTGGCTCGAAAACCTGCGCGACTGGACCATCTCGCGCCAACTCTGGTGGGGCCACCAGATTCCCGCGTGGTACACCAAAGACGGCGAAGTGATCGTCGCGCACTCGGAAGCGGAAGCGCGTGAAAAAGCGGGCACGAACGAGCTCACGCAGGATCCGGACGTGCTCGACACGTGGTTCTCATCCGCACTCTGGCCCTTCTCCACGCTCGGTTGGCCCAACGAAACAAGCGATCTGAAAACGTTTTATCCGACGGCGGTGCTCGTCACCGCGCGCGACATCATCTTTTTGTGGGTCTCGCGCATGGTGATGATGGGCCTGAAGTTTATCGGCAAGGAACCGTTCGCCGACGTCTTCATCACGGGAACGATTCTCGACCCGCAGGGCCAGCGGATGTCGAAGACGAAGATGAACGGCGTCGATCCACTCGATGTGTTCGACAAGTTCGGTGTTGACGCGACGCGGCTGACGTTGGCCCAGGTCGGCAGCACTGACACGCGCTGGAACGAGAAGCAGGTCGAGTCGTATCGCAACTTCGCGAACAAGATCTGGAACGCCGCGCGCTTCTGTTTGATAAATTCGGAGCCGCGAATCAACACGGATGACACGGATCTGCAGTTACATGATCGTTGGATCTTGTCGCGGTTGAACAAGACGGCGCGCGAGGTGAATGCGGCGATCGACGCTTACGACTTTCACGCCGCCGTGCAGACGTTGTATCACTTCTTCTGGGACGACTTTTGCGACTGGTACATCGAGCTCACCAAGGCTGACGTGACGGCGGAGGAAGATATGCCACGACGGCGTGAAGCACGTTCGCGACTGTTGTCAGTGCTCGAACAAGCGCTGCGACTGCTGCATCCTTTCATGCCGTACATCACTGAAGAGTTATGGCTAAGATTGCCGGGCGACAAGCAGCTTCATCCCGCGTATCGAGGCGCGGAGCCGACGATTATGCTCGCCGCGTACCCCGCGGGCCGCGAAGAGTTAATCGACGAAGCCGCCGAAGCGGAAGTGCAAGCGATCATCGACGCCGTCTCGCGCGTCAGAAACATCCGTTCGGAGATGAACATCAAACCTTCCGAACGCATCACGATCATGATCGCTTCGCCGGACGAAAACATGCGTAACGTGTTCGCCGCCGCAAAGGACCAGATCTCGCGACTGGTGCGCGCGTCTGAAATTTCGATCAGCGAGAAACTCGACGCCCCGAAAGCTTCCGCTCGGGCGGTGTTGCCCGGTGGTGGCGAACTCGCAATTCCTCTCGAAGGTCTGATCGACTTCGAACAGGAACGCCAGCGCCTCAATCGCGAACAACAAAAACTTCAGGCCGAAGCAGCGAAACTCGAGGCGCAACTCGGTAATCCAAACTTCGTCGAACGCGCGCCCGCCGAACGCGTCAACGAAGTGCGCGCGCGGATCGCAGACATCGCCCAACGTTCCTCGCAACTCCGGCAAACAGTCGAGAACCTGCAATGAACTGGATCGACGAAGGCGCGCTCTACTCGCAAATCGCACTCTTTCTGCGCGAAGACCTCGGGCGCGGCGACATCACCACGCAATCGATCGTTGCGCGCAACACGCGGGCGCGCGCTCGCTTTGTGGCGGGCGAGAAGATGATCGTCGCGGGGCTTGAAGCCGCGGAGGAAGTTTTTCTGACGCTCGATTCGCAGCAACAACTCGAAGCGTTTGTCGCTGATGGCGAAGAGGTCGAAGCCGGGAAAGTGATCGCGCGAATGGTCGGTTTTGCCGACGTGCTGATCTCCGCTGAGCGCGTCGCGTTGAACCTGTTGCAGCGGCTTTCCGGGATCGCGACGCTTACCAATCAGTTTGTTAAGGCGGTTGAAGGAACGGGCGCACAAATCGTCGACTCACGGGCGACGACGCCGGGTTTGCGACTGCTCGAACGATACGCAGTCGAGCTCGGCGGCGGTTACAACGGCCGCTTCGGCCTGGACGATGGCGTGGTCGTGACTGCGAATCACGTTTCTATTCTCGGCGGCGTTGCGGCCGCGGTGAGGAGTGCGAAAGAGAAACTCGGTTATCTGCACAAGGTGACGGTCGAGGTGGCGAGTGAGAATGAGGTGAAGGAAGCGGTTGGCGCGGGCGCCGACGTGATCGTTTTTGGCAGCGCGAGTGCGGAAGAGTTGAAGCGTTTGGCGAAGGTCGCGCGAGAGATTTCGGAAACGGTCGTGATCGAGTGTTCGGAACAGATCACAGCGGCCAACGTGCGCGAGTATGCGGAAGCGGGCGCGCAGTTGATTCGCGTTGAGGCGCTGACGAATGCTGCGCCGGCGATGAAGATCAGCTTCAACGTGCAGCCTTTTTAGCCACAGATGAACCCGGATGGACGACCGATCGATCCGTCAAAACAGGCCGCGCTGTACAGGTTTTGGAACGGAACCGCTGAGCGCAACGTGAAAGCCAAGCATCTGCCTGGAGCTTGATGGCATCTGGAATAGCGGAGTATCTTAAGCCTGAAAGAAGGAGCGTCGTGATGCCTGTTCGCCTGCGAAATTACAGCAAAATCGTAATCACCGTTTGCCTCATTCTCACGGTCGGCCTCATCGCCGGCGAAGCGCAGACGCGAAAGAAAAAGCGAACGCGGCGCACGAGTAAGCCGGCGGCGGCGCGGCCGGTAATCACGAATCCGACCATCGCGCCGGCGACGACCACCGCCACGACCGAAACGTCCGCCATCACCCCAAGCGGCGACGTGAAGATCATCAGCGAGTCGAACAACAGCACCGATTCCGGTGAACAACTCCAGGGCTGGAAACCGAAAGCCACCGCGCCATCGCAAACAACCAATCCCACTGCGCCGCAAAACTCCAGCTCCGATGCGCAGGGCATGCAGGACACAATCAACAACCTTTCGAACCAGGTCAATCGGCTCAACGAGAAGTTGTCGCAAATGCAGGAAGACGATCGTTATCAGCTCGACATGGAGCGGCTCACGCGCGCCGAACAGCGAGCGGAGCAATTGCGCATGCAGTTGATCGACGTGCAGAGCAAGACCGCGGATCTGGAAGCGAGGCTCGAGCAGATTGAATATGCGTTGAAGCCGGAGAACATCGATCGCGCGACCCAGGGTTACGGCACCGTGCATCCGGAAGAAGCGCGCGACGCGCGCCGGCGGCAGCTCGAGAGTGAGAAAGCACGGACGCAGGCGCAATTGAAGATCTTGCAAACCAGCCAATCGCGTTTGGAAGTTTCAGTCGCGAATGCCGACAACGAAGTAGATCTGTTACGCGCGAAGCTGGAGCAGCGGCGCAACCAAATGGACGCGGCGCCGCCGGAGCGCACGACGCCTACACCACGCAAGCCCGATCAATAGCCCACCCTCTTTACATCTTCACGCAAGGCTCTGCAGTTTGGAAGGTGACGATCTTCCAGACACCCGCCTGATTAACTAACGTCATCAGATACTGCCGCTCGTGCACCAGCGCAGTTTCACCGTGGAGCGAGATCGCACCGCCGGACAACGCGCCCGGTTTTGCATAGTTCAGCTTACTCGCGGCTTCGATCAAGTCGAGCTGTGTAATCTGTCCGCCCGAGCCGTGCATCCAGATAAAATCTGGGTCAGTGAGAGCTTGCAGTTTTTTCGAGTCACGAGCCACGAGCGCGTCGTGGAAGGCTGCGACTGTAGCGGCGACATCCGCTTTGTTCTCTGCTTCGCTGCGCGGCATGCGCGTCGACTGCCAGTTCACCACTTGCCACTTGCCGTTGCGCTTCAGAAACGTGCCGCTGTTGAGCAGGTTCTGCACCTGCTTCGCGCCGTCGATTTCCGTGGTCGCGACCAGACGAAACGCAACGATCGCTGTGCTGCCGTACTGCTGAATGCGAATGTCTTCCGCCGTGTAGATCGTCTTCGGGTCGTCGGGCTTGGGCGCGGGCGCGGAACGCACGTCGTGCATGATGTCGGCTTTGTTGACGCGGCGTCCGGCCGAACGCGTGTAGATCAGATCGTCGGCCCAGAAACGTTCGTGCGCCGCGGGATCGTTGCGCGACGCGCCCGCGAGAAAGTCATTTAGCAGTTTCGTCAACTCCGCCGCATCCGGCGCCGCCGCTTGGGCCAACACCGAAGCGGTCGTTACCAGCAAACAGATCACACACAAGGCAACTTTGTTCATAGTTTTGTTCCTGTTAGGATCGGCCCATGCCAAACACAGTTGAGACCTTTAGAAAGCTACACGAGTCGGGTTGTTTCGTGCTGCCGAACCCGTGGGACGCCGGTAGCGCGGCTTATCTTCATCACCTCGGGTTCAAAGCGTTGGCGACCACGTCGTCGGGTTTCGCCTTCAGTCGGGCGCTGCCCGATGACATTCGCGCGGCGCCGCGTGATGCTGTGCTCGAACACTTCCGCGAGATCGTCGCGGCTACGCCGCTACCCGTCAACGCCGACTTTCAAAACGGCCACGCTGATGAACCTGAGCGCGTGGCGGAGAACGTGGCGCTGTGCGTCACGACCGGCGTCGCGGGCCTCTCGATCGAGGATTCGATTCCCGGCGAAACGAAAGGTCTCTACGATTTCGAACTCGCGCTGGAACGAGTCAAAGCCGCGCGCCGCGCGATCGATGAGTCAGGCGTGCCGGTCGTACTTACAGCGCGCTGCGAAGCGTGGCTCGTGGGCGACAGCGATCCGTTTGCGACGTCGATCAAGCGTTTGACTGCGTACGCCGATGCGGGAGCTGATTGTCTTTACGCGCCGGGCGTGACTGACATGTCGCAGATCGAAGCGATTGTCAAAGCCGTGTCGCCGAAGCCGATCAACGTGCTGGTCCACCGAGCTGAACCAAACCTGACGCTGGCAAAACTGACGGAACTCGGTGTGCGCCGTATCTCGGTTGGCTCCGCGCTGGCGCGCGTCGCGTGGGGCGCGTTCATTCGTGCGGCGAAGGAAATCGCAACCAACGGCACCTTCTCAGCATTCGGGGATGCAGCTTCGGGAGTCGAATTAAACAATCTCTTCCGCAGCCGCCAATAGTCACTGAACCAGCCGCACCAGCGCTGCTGCGAAGCTGGCCCACGCGTGTGTTCCCGCCAGCAGAATGCGCACCGGCTGCGCCACGATGAGCAGCAACCCGCCCCACAGGAACGCCGGATGCAATCGCTTGTGCCTGATCGTGTCAAACGCCACGAAAACTATCAGCACCAGATCCGACAAACCGAAAAACGCCAGTGGCCCGCCGTTCGTGATGAAGCTCACGGGGATGCGCGCGATCGCCGGCACCAGCAGATTGATCGCCGCCAGCAACATCAGTCGTTTGTGAATGTCGAGCCGCTTCCGATAGTAGAGCGCGAACGTGATCAGGATCGCGAAGATCACCATGTCGCCGAGCGGCACGACCAGAAACTGCAACGGCGGCGGATTGGAAGGTGGAATCACCAGGTTCGGATCGTTCAAAACGCGCGCGGCGGCGTAAAGCGCAGTCAGTATGCCGACGACGAAGACGAGCGCCGCCAGAAACGCGCCGAGTATGCCGAGTTGTTGATGCAGTTTCGTTCGTCGCTTCGCCACGAGCGTCACTTGCACGATGAACAGCACGACCCACGCGGTCATCACAATGCCGTGGACCTGCACGATCATGTTCGGCAGCGGCGGAGTGGCGAAGAAACCTTTGAGATAGTAAGTGCGGGCGAAACCCGCGAGCACGATGAGCGGAATGATGATGGCTGCCAGCAGGTACAGCGGGCGATCGCTGATGCGGCGGTGCAAGTTGGGGGTAGTTGCCATGGTGACGTAAACTATCTCACCGAAAGGCAAAACACAAAGCAAAATGCCCACGATTCCGCAGCGTGATCTTTACCGCATGATCAACGAAGCCGCTGGACGCGGCGAACGCGTCGTCGTCGCGACGGTGGCCCACACGCGCGGCTCAACGCCGCAACAACGCGGCGCGAAAATGATCTTTTTTCAAAACGGCGACGTGTCGGGAACGGTCGGCGGCGGCTGCATCGAGGCGGAAGTCTGGGCCGAAGCGCAAACCGCCATGCGTTCCGGCGCGTCCGCGTTGCACCACTTCTCGTTGACCGCCGACGAAGCGAGTGAAGAAGGAATGGTCTGCGGCGGCACGATGGATATCTTCATCGAGGCGTTAGCGCCGGAAGCCTGACATGCCCGAAGAATTTCTCGCCAACTACAAAGCGAAGCACCAGCACCCGCTGAACCGTTTGCTGCATACCATCGGCATCCCGACAATCATCGTTTCGTATCCGCTTTTCTTCTTCAACTGGCGCTGGGCCCTGGCGTTGTTTGTGTTTGGCTGGATTTGCCAGTTTGTCGGGCACGCGATCGAGGGTAATCAACCCGCGTTTTTCAAAAATCCTGTTTATCTCTTTGTTGGGCCAGTGTGGTGGCTGCGGAAAGTGAGCAGCCGTCTGCGGTGACCATCACTAACAAGATTGCGCAGTTGCTGGAACGCGGTGACGTCGGCGTGGTCGTGACTATCGCGCGCGGCGCGAACACCGGCGCGAAACTGCTGGTTGAAGAGGCCGGGAACGTTTTCGGCAGTCTCGGCGACGCGGAGCTCGATTCATTCGTAGTTCCGCAAGCGTTGCAGTTTCTGCGGGGGCGCGATGAGACGAGGTTGGTCTCACTCAAGGAATTCGCCACGGATTTTCCTTCCGCGGGTGAGATCTTTCTTTTATTTGAACGTTTGCAGCCCGCGCCGCGCTTGGTTGTGTGCGGTGCCGGACACGTCGGCGCATCGCTCGCGAAACTCGGCGTGTTGCTTGGTTACGAGACGACGTTGATTGACGACCGGGCGGAGTTTCTCCAGCGCGAGCGTTTTGCTGGTGAAGAGATCGAGCTGGTAGTTGCGAGCGATTGGACCTCGGCGGTGCGCGAGGTCGTTGGCAACGGGCGCGGTGTGTCTGTCGCCGTCGTAACGCGCGGGCACAGCGAAGACGAACAGTGCATGCGCGCGGTGGTCCAGGCGAAGCCGGATTACATGGGGCTGATCGGCAGTAAGCGCCGCACGACGATCGTGATCAATCGATTGCGAGAAGCCGGCACGGACGAAGAAGAGTTGCAAAAAATCAGAGCGCCCATCGGACTCGATATCGGTGCGGTGAGTCCCGAGGAAGTTGCGCTCGCGATTATGGCCGAGATCGTTGCCGAGAGGCATGGTGCAGCGGGAGGGTCGCTTTCCGCGTGGCGAAGAAAATGAGCCACAGATGAACACAGATTACACGGATAGAAATGCCTGCTGAACTTGCTCCAGCCATCACACCCAGACCGACGACCACGCGCCGCGGCAAGATGTTTCGCGCGCTCTCGAATCGCGATTATCGTCTATTCTGGATCGGGGCTTTTCTTTCCAACGTCGGTACGTGGATGCAGGCGGTGGCCCAGGGCTGGCTCGTGCTGTTGCTCACGAACTCCCCGTTCTGGCTCGGACTCGACGCGTTTATGGCCACGGCGCCCGGGTTTATTTTCACACTCGTCGGCGGCGTCTTCGCGGACCTGATCGATCGCCGCCGGCTACTGCTCATCACGCAAGTCATCGCCGGCTGTGCCGCGCTCGGACTCGCCACACTCGTGCTTACCAACGCGGTCAATCGTTATCTGGTGCTCGGGTTTTCGTTCGTTACCGGTTGCTGTATGGCGCTCGCGAGCCCGTCGTTTCTCGCGATGACTTACGACCTCGTCGGCCGCGAGGATCTCCCGAACGCGATCGCGATGAACTCGACGCAGTTTCAACTCGCGCGCGTCGTTGGCCCAGCGCTCGCCGGCGTGGCTTTCAAACTGTTCGGCCTCGCCGGTTGTTTTTACGCGAACGGCTTGTCGTTTATCGCGGTGGTCTCCTCGTTATGGGTGGTGCGGCCGAAATATAAACTGAATCCCGCGTCACGTGAGGAACGCGAGAAAGGCGCCTTCTGGCGCGACCTGACGGAAGGTTTTCGTTACGTGCGCAACCGGCCGCGCGTGTCGTCGCTCTTGCTGCTCTCCGCCATCAACAGTCTGTTCGGCGCGCCGTACTTCACGCTCGTGCCGATCTACGCGCGCGACATCTTCGGCCTCGGCGAAACCGGTCTCGCAGTGATGATGGGCACGGCGGGCGCGGGCGCTTTCTTCGGCGCGCTGCTGGTCGCATATCTCGGCGACTGGAAACGCAAAGGCTGGCTCGTGCTCGGCGGGTCGATTGCTTTCGGCGTTTTCATCGCCAGCTTCGCGCTCTCCTCGCAGCTCACGTTTTCGTTGCTGTTCTTATTCGGCGTCGGTTTCTCGCTCGTCATCTGCGTCTCGACGATCAACACCTTGCTGCAAAAACTGGTGACCGATCAGATGCGCGGGCGCGTGATGAGCATGTTTATTCTCTCGTTCATCGGAACGATGCCAATCGGAAACATTATTGCCGGGACCGCCTCGAACCACTTCGGCCCGCCGCACACGCTTGCCGCGGGCGGCCTGACGGTCGCCCTCGTGGCGACCGGCGTGACGCTTTTTAATAAACGTCTGCGCGGGTTGTACTAACCACGCGCAAGAAGCTGCCCAAGCCACCGTTCTAGCACCGTCCAGCGGTTTTGACTCTTACTTCTCTGGAGATCCGTTATGCCGTTCCGAACCAGCCTGCTTCGCGTGCTCGTCCTCTTAACCATCTGTTTGGGATTCACCGCCGTCGCCGCCGCTCAGGGCGTCATCGTGCCCGGGCCGTGCCGTCGCTGCCCGACGCCGCCGATTGGTGAGTGGCCGCGAAATTTGCCGCGCGCGCTGCCCGTCAAGTCGATCAAGATCGACACGAAGATCAGCTCGCAGGTCGCCACTACACACGTCGAGCAGGTCTTTCGCAACAACACGCCGGTCACGCTCGAAGGCACGTATTTCTTCCCGATTCCCGAGAGCGCGTCGATTGCGGAGTTTGCGATTTGGGACGGCGATAAGCGCCTTGTCGGCGAAGTTCGGTCGCGCGAAGAAGCACGGCGCATCTACGACGAGATCGTGCGGCGACAGCGTGATCCGGGTTTGTTGGAATACGCCGGCAAGGATCTCTTTCAGGCGAGCATCTTTCCGATTCCGGCAAACTCAGACAAGAAACTCGAGATCACTTACACGCAGGTCGTGCGCGCCGAAGGCGGAACGGTTTCGTATCGCTACCCACTCGGCACCGGACGCCAGTTGACCGAGATCGGTTCCGTTGCGGGTCATGTGGAAGTCGAAAGCAAAGATCCGCTGCGCAACGTCTATTCACCGACGCATGCGATCGAGGTGAAGCGCAACGGCGAGCGCCGTTCACTGGTGTCGTTTGAAACGGAAGCCGGCAAAGAACCGCAGGACTTTCAACTCTTCTACACCATCTCGAAAGAAGACTTCGGCCTCACGCTGCTGACGCATCGCGAGCCAGGCAAACAGGGCTACTTCCTGCTGATGATCTCGCCGAAGGAAGACTGGGCGGATCAGGAGTACTCGGCGAAGGACGTCGTTTTCGTCGTCGACACGTCGGGCTCGATGGCCGAAGCAGGGAAGATGGACAAGGCGCGCAGCGCTTTGCTCTACGGTGTGCGGATTCTGCGGCCGCTGGATCGTTTCAACGTCATTTCATTTGCCGGGGAGGAACACCTGATGGAGAGCGGACTCATCGCGGCTGATGACAAGGGTCGTCAGCGCGGTGAGGCGTTTGTGAAAGCACTGAAGCCGGTTGGCGGCACAAACATTAATGGGTCGCTGCTTGCGTCGTTGAGCCAGTTCGGGGAAACGAATCGCGACCGTCCGAAGATCATCGTGTTCCTGACGGATGGTTTGCCGACGGTTGGGGAAACGAACGTAACGCGGATCGTCGAGAACGTGCGCAAGGCGAGCCGGCCGGGTGTGCGGCTGTTTACGTTTGGCGTTGGTTACGACGTCAACACGGCGTTGCTCGACAAGCTCGCGGCGGAAAACGGCGGCACGGCGGATTACGTCGAGCCGAAGGAAGATCTCGAAGTGAAGGTTTCGAACTTCTTCACGAAGGTGAACTACCCGGTGTTGACGGATCTCAAGCTCGACCTGGCGGGCGTGAAAACGGATCTCGTCTATCCGCGCAGCGTTCCCGATCTGTTTCGCGGTTCGCAAGTGACGTTGATTGGGCGTTACAGCAATGAGGAGAGTCTTGATTCGCTGCGAGTGACGTTGACGGGACAGGCGAATGGATCGACGCGGACTTACACGTACGACAATCTCAGTTTCCCGCAGCGGAATGAGAACAACGAGTATCTGCCGCGTTTGTGGGCGACGCGTCGCGTCGGCTGGTTGATGGAGCAGGTGCGGGCCAACGGCGAGCAGAAGGAGTTGCGCGATGAGATCGTCGATCTCGGAACGCGTTATGGAATCGTGACCCCTTACACGTCGTACCTGGCTTTGGAAGACAGGGAGGTCAGTCGGGCCAATATGTTCATGACGCGGCCGGATGCGGTGACGGGAACGGGAACTGCGAACCGTGGCTTCAGCGCCGGTGCGCTCAGTGCGCCGAAGAACGCGGCGCCTGCTGCGGCGCCGAGTCCCGTGGCCGATACGGGCTTGGCTGCCGTGCAGAAAAGTAAACAGATCCGCACGCAGGTCGAAGTTGACTCAATTGCCCGTGACGACACGCGCAAGGACGCGGTGCGGCGCGTCGAGGGCAAGACGTTTTACTTGATTGAGGGCGTGTGGACCGATTCGGAGTTCAAAGCCGAGGCGCGGTTGCCGGAAACGGTGTTGACGTTTGGCAGTGACGAGTATTTCGCCTTGCTGAAGCAGTATCCGAAACTGGCGAGTTACTTCTCGCTGGCAGAACGCGTGGTGGTTGTTTTCGAAGGTCGTGTTTACCGCGTAAACGCCGCGACTACGCCGTAGCGCGCGAAGATACCCGTTGATCTTTCTGTGTGCCGGATGGTACAAACTGGATACACATCCGGCATGAATATCAAAGGTCTGAAGCGATTGCGGTTTTCTGCTGTGGCGGTCAGTGTGTTCGCGCTCGCGAACATTGCGCAGGCGCAAGGTGGTTGGGCGCCGATCAAGCTCAACACCGGCGGCCACGATCTCAACACGGTCTATTTCCTCGACAACAAACGCGGTTGGGTCGGCGGCGACGGCGGCTTTCTTAGTCGCACCGACGATGGTGGCCAGTCGTGGATACGTCAATCAGTCGGCACCAACGCGGCGATCAACGACATCTATTTCCGCGACAAAGAAGCCGGGTTCTTTCTTGCAGGCAATTCGATCTTCGTGACGCGCGACAACGGCTCGACCTGGGCGCACTCGAAGATCTTCTCGCCTGAAGAATTCGACAACGCAGAGGTCGAGTTGTACAGCCTGCGGTTCTCGAGCAAGAAGAAAGGCTGGGCAGTCGGGTCGATCAGCAAACGCGATCGCGTTGTCGACAGCGTGTTGGTTTACACCGACGACGGCGGCGAAACGTGGCGGCGGCAACGCGCGCCGAGCCGGCTCGAGTTGATTCATATCGATTTCGTCAGCGACAAACGCGGCTGGATTGTCGGCGACGGCGGCACGATTCTCTTCACGCGTGACGGCGGCCAGAGTTGGACAAAGCAGAACTCGGGCGTAAACGGCACGCTTTATCACATCGACTTCCGCAACGATAAAAATGGGTGGGTGGTTGGGGAACACGGCACGCTGCTGCGCACGAGCGATGGCGGCGAAACGTGGGCGCCCGCCGCAACCAACGTAAACGTAACGCTCTTGAGCGTGCAGTTTCTGAACGACGACGACGGCTGGGCAATCGGACGCGGCGGCACCATCCTTCGCAGCGGCGATCAGGGACGCACCTGGACTACGCAGACCTCAACAACGAAGCAAAACCTCTACTCGCTGCATTTCAACAAAAAGATCGGCTGGGCGGTGGGCGGCGAGGGCATCGTCCTGCGCTACGAGGGCGATTAAAACTTACCAAGAAAAAGCGCCCGGTATGGCCGACATACCGGGCGCAAATCACAGGAGGAACCGAGTGTTATGGTCGTCGCTATCCTTGCGGCGATCCGTTTAACCTCGGGCCTTTGATGTCCTCGTCCAAATGCGGGTTGCTCGCCAGGCAAACGCGCGTTGCTTCGCCTACTCCTTGCTGCCCGTGAACGGCAGCGACGGCGAATTCTGCAACTTCAACGTACCCTCAGTTTGATCGCCTTGGAAACGCGCGAACACCTCAGCCTCAATCGAATGTCCGTCCATCTCCAAAAACGCCGTCTTGCGAAACGAATTATCGGTTAGTTCCACCGCGCCGAGATCAGCGTCGCCCATCTCGGAAAGAATCTTCGCCACGTAACCGTCGCCTTCGCGCGCCATCGTCAACGTTGCCGGAATGCTCTGGCCGAGCGGCGTCTCAACCTGAATCGACCACGAACCTTCAACTTCAGTCGTAGCCGGCGCGTCCAGAGATTTACGTTTGCCGGTCGTGCTGTAGACCTCGATGTCCGGCACGTAAGGCTTAATCTGATCGAGCACCGCCGAGCCGTCGCCGACGATGATCACGGCCGCTTCATCAGGCTTGACGTACTTGTTCGCCACCTGCTGAATCTCGGAAACCGTCACCGCCTGCACGCGATCGCGATAATGCTGCAAGTAATCGCCGGGCAGGTTCAGCATCTTGATCTGGACGAGCTGGTCGGTGAGCCCTTCCTGCGTTTCGAGTCGAATCGGAAACACGCCGGTGAGATACGACTTCGCATCGCCGATCTCTTTGTCCGAAACCAACTCCGCGCGAATGCGATTCAACTCGTAGAAAAATTCTTTCAACGAATCACCGGTGACCGGCGTGCGCACTTCCGCGGTGGCGCGAAACGTTCCCGCCGTGCGCCGCGCGTCGAGATTCGAATACGCGCCGTAGGTGTAACCCTTCTCTTCGCGCAGATTCATAAACAGGCGCGACGAAGCGTTCGCGCCAAGCACCGTGTGCATCAGCAGCATCGGAAAGTAATCGGGATTGGTCCTGACGATGCCGCTGTTGGCGATCACGATATTCGACTGCGCCGAACCGCGCCGATCGACGAGATACGCCGTGCGTTTGGTGCGCACCGGCGGCGCGGGAAAGTTCGTCACCAAATCGGCGCCGCGTTCCCACGTGGAAAACAACGACTCGAGCTTCTGAGTGATCTGCTCATAGTTCACGTCGCCGACGACGATGAACACGGCGTTATTCGGCACGAAGTTGGCGCGATGAAACCTGACGAACTCGGCGCGCGACGTGCGGTCGATCGATTCTGGCGTCGGCGCGACGATCGCGTACGGATGTTCGCCAAACATCACGCGCGAAACCATCTCACTCGCGAGAAACGAAGGCTGCGCGCGTTGCTGGCGCAAACTCTCTTTCGTGTTCTGCTTCGCCAGTTCGACTTCGTTTTCCGGAAACGACGGCTGCAACACGACCTCGGCCATCAAGTCGAGGATCTCTTCGTTGAAATGCGACAGCGCCGAGGCGGCAACGATCGTGTAGTCGGAATTTGCGCCCGCGGAAAGGCTCGCGCCCATGCGTGCGACTTCTTCCGCGATCTCGCGGCTCGTGCGTGATTCGGTGCCTTCCGGCAAGAGCCCCGCGAGTAGATCAGTGAGACCTGGAACAAGCGGCGGATCGAAAGCCGTGCCGACGCGAAACGCCAGGCGATAATTAACCAGCGGCAGTCGATGATCTTCGACCACGACTATCGAGAGGCCGTTTGCCAGCACGGTCTCGCGCGGCGCCGGAATGGTAATCGGATGCGGTGGCAAAGGCGCGGGCGCCTGGCTGCGAAAGATTTCTGCTTGACTCATGTTTACAGGTGCAATGGTCCCGATTCAGTTTGTGGCTGTACGTCCGCCGGATCTTTTGGTTGTTCGGGAGGAGTTGTTGGTTTCAGTTGGGGCACATCAGTATTCATTGGCGACTCCGGCTCGGACGTGGGCGATTCCGGAATCTGTGCCGCCGGCGAACTGGGTTGATGTGGATCTCCGGGCGGTTGCGGCGAGCCGGCCTTGACCGGTTCTTCGGTCTCCGTCGCTGCGGGCGCCGGAACAATGTCCAGCACGACGCGGTTTGGATTATCGAGGTATCGCCCGACGGCGCGTTTGATGTCCGCCGCCGTAACGTTCAAGTAGTGGTCCAACTCCGAATCGACCAATAGCGGGTCCGAATCGTAGAGGGCATACTCCGCGATTCGTTGCGCGCGATACATTGTCGACTGCCGCCCGCGAACCGCGTCGTTGCAGAGCGAATTGCGCAACTTCTCCATCTCAGCGTCGGTTGGACCATCAGCGCTGATGCGCTGGATCTCGTCGAAAATCTGCTGTCGGATGTGGTGGACGTCCTGATCCGGTTTGGGCAACGCAAAAATGTACAGCGCCGATGGCCCACGGCGCTCGTCCACGCCGCCTTCAATCGAAACCACCGATTCGTCGCCTTTCACGAGCTTCTGATAAAGCCGCGAACTGTCGCCGTCAAACAGCAGCGTGCCGGCAAGTGAGAGCGCGTAAAAGTCGGGCGTGCGCCGCGCGGGAGTCTTCCAGCCGAGCATGAACGCCGGCGCCGGCGCGAGTGGATCGGGAAACGTCTCTTCGGGAATGGCGACGTTGTCAGTTTCGGAAACGTCGACCGGGGGCGGCAATGGCTGCGAGGGAATGTTGCTGAAATATTTCTCGACGAGGGCGCGTGCTTCGGCGTTGTCGAAGTCACCGACTACCGTAAGCACAGCATTGTTCGGCGCGTAGTAGATGCGGAAAAACTCGCGCACGTCGTCGATCGTCGCGGCGTCGAGATCTTCCATCGAACCGATCGTCGAATGCGCGTTCGCCGGGTTAGTGAAGATTAGCTCGTTGATGCGCAGGAACGCGTTGACGTACGGCTGGTTGTCGTAACGGAGGCGCTTTTCTTCCTGCACTGCGTGACGCTGGTTATCGAGATTTTCCTGCGTCACTTTCAGCGAGCGCATGCGGTCGCTCTCGAGCCAGAAGGCGAGCGGAAGATAGTTTGAAGGCAGCGTCTCGAAGTAGTTGGTGCGCTCGGTCGAGGTGGTCCCATTCATGGTCCCGCCGGCGTTAAAAATGTATTGGAAATGCGCGGCTTTGGGCACGTTCTCCGAACCCTGAAACATCATGTGTTCGAAAAGATGCGCGAAGCCGGTGCGGCCCTCGCGTTCGTTGCGCGAGCCGACGTCGTAGTAAACGGCGACTGAGACGACGGGGATGGCGCGGTCCGGACTAAGGACCACACGTAACCCGTTGGCCAGTGTGAATTGTTCGATGGGTGTCGGTGGTAATTGAAACGTTTCTGCCACGATTAATTTTTTCTCTACCAGAAACAAAGACGTGCTTTACCAAATGAGAGGACGCGGTAAAGCACTACTTTGGGGGGTGGTTTAAGTTGTCTCGAACCTAACGGCGCGCGAACCGAGTAGATTTTCGCACGCACTCTAAACAGTTTTGTCGGCGATCAAGCCGCGAAGTTCCGCCCGCAATCGCTCGATCTCGGCGAGCTTCTGCCTGACGCGTTCAAAGAGAGCCGATTGAGTCTTGATGCCTTCGTCGATCAGGAAACCGGCTGCTTCGGCCCGGCTGCGAAAAACACCAGCCTGAACCAACGCTTCCAACTTGTCCTGTGCTTGCGGAGAAATTTTCACCGCCACAACGTAATCGTCTTTCGCCGAGATCGCTTTCTCGATGGTCCTGCTGATGTCGCGGCCGATGGCGCTCAGCGATTCCGGAATACGCGACGCAATGTCGCGAACGGACGAAGCGGTGCGACCCTGATCCTCGTGCGCCTCCGGTTCATCGTCGCGCAACATCAAATCGTCGATGCGCTCCGGTGGAGGCGGTGGTTCTTTGCTGTACGGACTGCTCATTTCGTAAAAGACTCCTTTAGTGACTACTAAAACACCTGTGTCCGTCTTACGTTAAGCTTGGTGTGTAGGTTCATTCTACGGAGCGCTGGAAACAACCGTCAAGCAAGAGGGTACTGGGTCAGTTTGTTGATTTCGACGCGTAGCGTCAGCACGAATTTAGCCCGGCTTTTCAAAGCCGGGCTAAACGGTGAGTGCCAACACCGCGTCGCGTCAGCGACGCCGGCAAAGGAAATCGTCGCTACGCGACTAACCGGCGAGACTAAACCGCCTACCCGGCGTTGAAACGCCGGGCTAAACTCATGTCGACGCTACGCGTCGAAGCGATGCGCGCTTAGCAACGAAAGCGATGCGCGCTTAGCAAACTGACCCACTACCGAGCAAGAGCACAACCTTGCCCGGCTATGCGGCATCCGTTATATTCGAACCCGAACTTTCGATTAGCGTGAGAGGTCTGCGGTGAAAAGAATTTCAGCTTACATCGTCTTCATTATTCTCAGCTTTACTTTAGTGCTGCCCGGCTTCGCCATTGCGCAACGAGCGCAACAAACGCCGTCCGGTGGTGCGAATCCCGTTGTGCAGGGCCGCAAACCTACACGCAGCGGGACTGCCGAAACCGCCGCCGTCGAGCGATCTTTCGATGAGGCGCTCAAGGTGGTCCAGGAACAATACATCGACGGACGCAAGCTGAATTATAACGACGTCTACAAGTCGTCGATCATCGGCATGTTGCGTTCTTTGGATCCACACTCCAATTATTACGATCGCGACGAGTTTGAGGAGTTGAAGACCGACCAGCGCTCCGAGTACTTCGGCATCGGCGCGTCGATTCAGAATTACACTTACGGCGATCAGGTCGACACTTACATTACCGCCACGTTCGAAGGTTCTCCGGCGTGGAAAGCCGGGCTGCGTTACGGCGACAAGATTCTCGAAGTCGACGGCCTGAAGATGAGTAACAAGGCCTCGATCGAGGTGCGCGACAAGATTCGCGGCCCGCGCGGCTCGACCGTTCGGCTGACGCTTGAACGAGCCGCCGACAAAAAGGTCGAGAAGATCGACATCGTGCGCGACGCGGTGCCGCAGCCGTCCATTCCGGACGCGTACATGTTGAAGCCCGGTGTCGGTTACATCGACATGACGCGCGGCTTCAATTACACGACTACCGACGAGTTGCTCGATGCGCTCGATCATCTGCATCGGCAAGGCATGACGTCGCTCGTGCTCGATCTGAGAAACAACCCGGGCGGCTTTCTCGATCAGGCGATTCACGTGGCCGAAGTCTTCCTGCGCAACGGTCAGATCATCCTGACGCAAAAAGGACGAAACGGTTATCGCGACAATCAGTATGAGTCGCGCAATAACGCGCCCGACATGACCCCGCTCGTGATTCTCATCAACGAGAACACGGCGTCGGCGTCGGAGATCGTCGCGGGAGCGATGCAGGATCACGACCGCGCCGTTATTGTCGGCCAAACGAGTTTTGGTAAAGGCTTGGTCCAGAGCATCATTCCACTCGAGTATGGCGCAGGGCTCACTTTGACTTCCGCGAAGTACTACACACCGTCGGGCCGTCTGATTCAACGCGATTACTCCAACGGCGGCTTCTACGACTACTACACGCACGGGGCCGGCATCAGTCAAAACAAGCCAATCGAGCCGGCGAAACCCGCTGGTCCGGAAACTAAGACCGACACCGGCCGCGCAGTGTACGGTGGCGGCGGCATCACGCCGGACGAGAACGTCAATCCCAGAACCACAAACCTGACGCAGCGCCGGCTTCTGAGTCCGACGTTCGATTTCGCTCGCGAACTCGTAAACGGACGGATCAAAGGATTCGAAACGAGCAAGATCGGACGCATCGACTTCAATCACGAGTTGCAGTCGAACGAGTTGAGAGTGACCGATGCGATGTTTCGTGCCTTTCGAGATTTCGTGACGAGCGATCCGAACTTCAAGACTTCGGCCGCAGTTATCGATCGGTATCGTCCGTTCATCGAGCTCGAGTTGCGCTTCGATCTGGTCACCGCCGCGTACGGCCGGGTGATGGGCGACCGCGTGTTCATCACGTCTGACGATCCGCAGATCTCGAAAGCAGTCGACGTGGTCCCGAAGGCCCGCGAACTCGCACGACAGTAAGCCACAGACAAACACTGATAACGCGGACAATGCACACCAGGGGACCATGCCCTGATAGGCAAGTCCGTGTTTGTCCGTCAAATCAGTGGCTGAAATCCGTGGCTGTTGCAGACGTAAAACAGAGTCTTGCCTCTAAAACCGCTCTGTGATACGTTCGCCATATGAAACGCACCAACCGACCTGCCAAAGCACTCGTAAACACCGAAGAGCTAGGCCGTGCCGTGAAGCGTCGCCGCGAGGAGCTCGGCCTCAGCCTCCGCGACGTGGCCGATAAAACCTCGGTTTCAGCGTCGACACTCTCACGCATCGAGAACGGCACCGGAAAACCCGACGCCGACAACATCGCCCGGCTCACCGCCTGGCTCGAAGTTCCCGTCGAACGAATTCTCAGCGCGCGGCCCGCGCAAGATGATGCGTCGCAAGCCGTCGTCTATTATCCGCAGGAACCCGTGCCCGAGATCGTCGAAGCGCACCTGCGCGCCGACCGCAATCTCAATCCGGAAACGGCCGCCGCGCTCTCGGAGCTCTTTCGCGTAGCCTACAACCAGTTCAGCCGTACCTCTGATAAGTCCGCGAAAAAGCGGCGTTGATCTTTCGTGTTCCTCGGTCCTTTACCTCCTGGCGAGAAGTGGCGCAACTTCGAAATGAAAGCGATCGCCCTGCGCGACTTCGCTCGCGTTAGACCAGACGTCTCGCTCAATCCGTTCGAGCTGGCGCAGTTTGCGAACCTGATGGTCGTCGAGTTTGAACAACTCAGAGGCCTCAGCGAACGCGCCCGCGAACACCTGCTTGGACCAGCATCCGAATCGTGGTCCGGCGGCGCTTGTTCGCTACCTGACGGCATGAAGCTCGTCATCCTGAATCCGAACCATGGACCAGCCCGCACCAAAGCGACGTTGATGGAAGAGATCTGCCACGTTTTCCTGGCCCACCAACCGAACCGGCTTTCGGTCGTCACGAAAGACGAAAAAGGCAAAGTGATGAATCGCGATTACCGCCAAACCGACGAAGAGGAAGCGTACGGCGTCGGAGCGGCTGCGCTTGTGCCTTACGCTGCTTTGAAGCGGCTCCTGTTACAGGGAAAGACGGCGCGCGACATTGGCGCTCACTTCCGCGTCAGCCGCGAACTGGTCGAATATCGAATGAAAGTCACTCACCTTTGGCGTGAGTTTAAGCAGGTTGCGATAGAATAGCTCGCGGGATGAGTGAACGACTGAAAGAAGTAGCAGCGATGGGGCTCACCACGATCGACAAGCTCCGCATGCTGCACGACATTACCAAGAAGATCAGCCGCTCTTTGGATCTCCAGGAAGTCCTCAACCTGGTGATGGACACTCTTGATTCGCTGATTCCTTACGATGCCGCCGGAATCTTCGTCGTGCAGTGCCGCGATAAGGAAGTGCTGCCCGAGAGCGAAGAGCCGTGCGTGTTCAAGTCCGAAGCCGTCCGCGGTTACGACATCGACGAACTCCAAGATCTCCACCTCAAACTCGGCGAAGGCTTCATCGGCAGCGTCGCCGTGAGCGGGAAGCCGATTATCTCGCCCGACGTGCGCACAGATCCCGTCTACGTCAACGCGCGTGATTCGACGCGCTCCGAGATGGTGGCGCCGATCATCTCTAACGACGAAGTCATCGGCGTTTTCGATCTGGAAAGCGATCAGTTCAACGCGTATTCCGAAGACGATCTCGACGTGCTGATGATGCTCGCGTCGCAGGTCGCGATCATCATCGAAAAGGTGATGCTGCACGAGCAGTTGATCGAGAAGAAGCGGCTCGAGGGCCAACTCGAAGTCGCGCGCCAGGTGCAGTTGGAGCTGTTGCCGGCGCGCGATCCGGAATTAGTCGGGTTCGACATCAGCGCCTACAATTTTCCCACCGAAGAAGTCTCGGGTGATTACTACGACTGGGTGCGCATTTACGACGACCAGATCGGCGTCGTCATTGCCGACGTCTCCGGAAAAGGCGTTCCCGCCGCGATTCTGATGGCGTTTTTGCGTGCGAGTCTCAGGGCCGCGACGCACATCGGTTACGCCACGCACATCTCGATGGCGAAGGTTAATTTCCTGCTGTGGGAATCGATCGAAAGTAATCAGTTTGTGACGGCGTTCTACGGAATTCTCGACGCGCAGAAGGGAACGCTCGCCTACTCAAACGCCGGTCACAATCCGCCGTTGCTGGTTAACGCGGCCGGCACTTCGCGGTACATCGACAAAGGCGAACAGCCGTTGGGAATGTTTCGCGAGACGCGTTATCACCAGTATTACCTCGACTTCGAACCGGGCGAAGTGCTGGTGCTTTACACTGACGGCGCGACTGAAGCCAACAGTCCGTCGGGCGAAGAGTTTGGCCGCGAACGGCTGGCGCAGGCAGTGAAGAAACTCTACGACCGTCCCGCGCGCGAAATGATTGCCGGTTTGCAAATGGAAATACTCGAGTGGACCGCCAACGCCGGCTCGAATGACGACGTTACGTTCTTCGTTATCAAAGCGCTCAAATGAGAAACGCGGGAGCATTGCTGTTCCCGCGTTGCCAATTCACGAACGATTTGTGATTCTAGTGTGCGGTCAGTGAGCAGTGGGCGTGATCTCCGCCCGGTGCGAGTGGCGCACGATAATCGCCAAAGTGAAACTCAGCTTCGGCCTCCGACAAAGCATACACATCGAAGCCATATGCATCGAGATAGTCTGCCAAATCATCGGGGGAAAGAAGATATACGGCAGGCGTGTAACCTGCTTCAACACGAATTTCCAGCAGGCGCTCGATTACTTCAAGTGGTGCAAAGCAGGTAACAGGATCTCTGTACGTTGCCATGTTTGATAGCGCCTTTCTTCAAATTCAGCGACACGGTCCAAATTTTTACTGACCGCGTGCTGTGCTAACGACGACTTTGATGTACGTGCGCTGCAAGTAGTTTGTTCTCCACGCAATCTTTTGACGCGCGATCACACAGAAAAGTTCCTGAATCAACAATGAGTAGCGAACGACCAAACGTAACCAGCCAACCTCCCACACCACCGCCACCTAATTTCGTCGCGATTTTGCGGGAGATGCTGCGCGCGTCCGACAAAGTGAGTGATCTGATTTTCAGTCCGGGAAGACCGCCGCAAGTCGAGTTGGCCGGTAAACTCGTGCCGGTAAAGATCGCGGGCTTGGACAAGTTGACTCCGGCCCACACCGCGGGCATGGCCAAACTCATCATCGGCACGCAGCAGGCGGCACTCGAGAGTTTGGAAAAGACGGGTTCCGCTGACTTGTCGTTTAGCGCGCCCGGCGAAGCGCGTTTCCGCGTCAATATCTTCCGGCAGCGCGGATCGCACGCGATCGTGATGCGCGTGATTCCGATGCGGCCGCCGCAGTTCCGCGACTTCAATCTGCCCGAGCAACTGCAAGAGATAGTTGGCATCAAGAACGGCATCGTTCTCGTCACTGGCCCAACCGGCAGCGGCAAGAGCTCGACACTCGCGGCGATCATCGACCTGATCAACGAAACGCACTACTACCACATCGTCACGATCGAAGATCCGATCGAGTTTCTGCACACGCACAAGAACTCCACGATTCACCAGCGCGAGCTGCATTCCGACACGCCGAGTTTCGCCGTGGCTTTGCGCGCCGCGTTGCGCCAGGCGCCGAAAGTGATTCTCGTCGGCGAGATGCGCGATCGCGAGACGATCGAAGTTGCGCTCGAAGCGGCGGAAACGGGCCACCTGGTTCTGTCGACACTCCACACGATCGATGCTTCAAAAACCGTCGACCGCATCATCGGCGTGTTTCCGAAGAACGAGGAAAAGGCGATTCGCACGCGCGTCGCGCAGTCGTTTCGCTTCATCATCTCGCAACGGCTCATTCCACTCGGCGACGGCAAAGGCCGCATCGCCGCGATCGAAATCCTGAAGGCGACGATGCGCACGCGCGAGTACATCGAAAAGGGCGAGTCGGAAGGGAAGTCGCTGATCGACGCGATGGAGCAGGGCGATCAGGATGGCATGCAGACGTTCGACATGGTGATCGAGAAGTTTATCCGCGACGGTGTCGTCAGCATCGAAGCCGCTTTGCCCTACGCGACCAACCAGAACAACTTGCTGCTGCGGATCGCGGATCTCGACGGCGCGCCGGCGGCGCAAGCACCGCAGAAGCCGGCGCACGATGAGACTTCAATGCTGGATCTGATCGAGCCTTAACGTTGTAAACTAGTCTGCCTTTTCAAATCGGGAACCTCGCAAGCGTTCTCGCAAACTCTTCACTCTTGAGGTATGCCAATGAGACCCCCGCTCCCGTTTCTCAGGACAGTCGCGCTGTTTGCGCTGCTGCTAACTTCCGCCGCAATTGCTTTTGCCCAGGAACAAACCCCAGCCACACCGGCTAAGCCTCCGGCTGCGCCCACGATCGTCGGCCCGGCCGAGATTGTTGTCGACCGCAATACCGGCATCGGCAGCACCGTGCTCAATCTCCGCAGCACCGAGCCGCTAAACGGTGGCGCGCTCACGGGCGTTGTGAACACGGATACCGCGCCGCGCCCGAAGCTCACTTTCAAAGCCGAACAGAGCGCTAACAAACCCGACCAGAGCGCTAATCCGGGACAGGCTGTTTACCCGCTGAATGTGGATCCGAAAAGTCTCACCACCGTAGTCGCAACCGTCACCGGTGTGAAGCAAGCGGGTTCTTTCGACGCTGACCTCGCTTATGAAGGAAACAACTTCGGCAAGTTGAAGATTATTTATCTGCCTTTTGCGGTAACGGTCGATGGTCCGGATCCAAACAAAGCCGACCTCACGCTCGTTGACGGCGAAGTCACGAGTCTCGGCCTCAAAAATGCCGATCCGGTATCGTATCCGGTCGTTTGGCGGCTCAACGTCAACGGCCGGGAAGTGTGCGGCGACCAGCTCACACTGCCCGCAAACGGCGTCGGGCTGATTCAATGTAAACCTTCCGTGCCGTTCACGCCGGCGCGATTTCAAGACCTGTTCAAAGTGGAAAGCACCGAGGGCCACTCACTGCTGCTTTATCCGGTGTTGCCCGATTCCACCGCGACCTTCGATAAGAGTTCTCCGTGGAAGATCATTCCGGTGAAAGCCGGCCTCAGTTTCTTCGGCGCGTCTTCTCAGGGAGTGCTGGGGTACGCCGCCATCCTGGCCGTGCTGATCCTCGGCGGCTTGACGTCTTTGCTGTTGAGCCAGGCATTACCAAACAGGTTGCGACGGCTGAACATCAGAGAACGGCTCGACGTTCTCGCCCAGACCACGGCTAACCTGACCAACGTCGGGTCTCGCTTGCAGGTGCTACTCAGGCTCGAGCGAAACCGTTTGGAGGATCTGCTGCGATCGCGAAATACGTTCTCGCCTGACTTCGCCGGCATCGCCGCACGTTGCAACGAGGGCACGGCCAAACTCGAGTCACGCGTCGCCCTGGCCCAGCAGATTGACGTGGCGCTGAAGCGGCTGGAGCAAAAGTTGACCCTCGGCCCGCCGCCGAGCCAGATCGCCTCGATCGAAGTTTTGATCGAAGACGCAAAAGTTCTGCTGGCGAAAAACGAACTCACCGACAAGGATCTCGAAGCAGCGCAGACAGCGATTAACGAGGCGGTGAAACGATGCGAGATGCTCAACGAGCCTGACGAACTGTTTGGCCAGGCGCTGGCGAAGCGAGTGCTCGACGTCGCCGCCGATATCAAGACCAATTTTGCCAACGAGCCGGTTTTCCAAAAACTGGATGCAGCGTTACCGGGTCCGTACAAGGCGGTGCAGCGAGTGCCGGCAAACACGTTGACGATTGTTCCGGGGCAGTATGTCGAGCTGGACATGGCAGTCGAGAAACTGCGGCTGATGAAGGAGTACGTGGTGCTGTTTACCGGCACGCAGGATCCGGACATGTTGCAGCGGTTGGACGACAATCGCGGCAAGTTGCTGGACTATCTGCAACTGCAAAGCTGGTCCGCCATGCGTTCAGCGCGTTTGCTCATGCGCCAGATGAAAGACGACGTTTACTCGAACCGCGTCGGCGAGGTGCTGGTGAAGCGATTGGCGTCGATCGTGGTGAAGCCGATGCGCGCCTACCACCGGGCGCCGCTCGATTTGTGCGTCTGTTTCCAGAGTGATGATCTCGAAAAAGGCGCGGCGCGCGAGGATTGGACTTGCCAGTGGGTCTTTGGTGATGACATGAGTGAAACTGGTTGGAACGTTTCACACTACTTCGAACTAAAGCGGAACGGCCGGTTCAAGCGCCCCGAGCCGAAAGACTACCCCGTCAAGACTACTTTTCTCGACGGCAATGGTGATGTGCTGGTGGATCCGGCCACGAAAGCACCGCTAACACTGGAGAAGCCGGTGACGGTGTATCCCGGCCGCCCGCAGCCGTGGTTCGGTGATCGCGCGCGTACCGAGTTGGTGAAACTCGTGGCGGCGTTGTTTATCGCCGTCTTTGCGCTCGTTTCCGGGGCGCGCGAGCAGCTCATGAAGCTCGACATCCTGCCCGGAATCATCGCCGTGTTCACGATTGGTTTCGGCGCCGACACGATCAAGAATCTGCTCACGAAGAGCGACACCTCGCCGTGAGTTTGGGGCGCTGGTTTTGCCATCAGCGCCGCAGTCGAGTAGATTTCCAATATGTTCTCAAAACCTCGAAAGGTTTTGTGGGGTCTGGTCTTTTTAGCTAGTTTTCTCTTCCCTCCCACACTGTCGGCGGTCCAGGACGGCGAGCAGATTCGCATCGACGTGCCGCCAAATGCGCAGATCAAAGTGCGCAACGATTTTGGCGAAGTTTCGGTCGAGCGTTGGACCAACAATTACGTAGCGGTTTCAGCGGCGATTGAAGGTCCGGTGAAGTTCACTCGTTCGCCGATCGTTATCGACAATCGCGGCGCGCGGCTGATGATCTCAGTGGTGCGACGTCCGATCGATCCGGTCGCGGCGATTCATCTTCAACTCAAGGTGCCGCAGAATGCGGCGGTCAGCGGCTCGTCTGTCCAGGGCGAGATCAAGATCGCTCGTGATGAGCCGGTGCAACAGTCTGCACCAGCGGCGCAGCCGTCAGAACCGGCGCAACAAACTGAACCAGCAAAACAACCCGAGCTGATCGGCGTCGATAACGCGAAACGTCCGGCCGGCACGCCCGCCACCGAACCTGACAACGCGGAGATCAGCGAAGGCGACGTGATCCGCGTCGACTCGCAACTCGTCACGCTCAACATCAGCGTCATCGATCGCAGCACGAACCGCGGCTTGATGGGACTGGGCCAGTCAGACTTTCGCTTGTTCGAAGACGGCCAGGAGCAGCGCGTCGTTCAATTTGAGTCGGCGTCAGCGCCGTTTGACATGGTGCTTTTGATCGATCTTTCGGGTTCGACGCGTGAAGTGGTTAAGCTCATTCGCGCCGCGGCGCTGCGGTTTGTGCAAGCCGCGCGTCCCAACGATCGCATCGCGGTGATCACGTTTGCCGGCGCGCCGACAATCGTTTCCGAACTGACCGCCGACCGCGAGCTGCTGCGCCAACGAATCGAAACCATCGACACCGCGCGCGGCGATACCAAACTCTACGACGCGACAAACTTCGCCATGAACGAAGTGTTGAAGCAGTCGAAGAACTCGCGCCGTACCGCGATCGTGTTGATGAGCGACGGACTTGATGGCACCATACCCGGCATCAGCGGCCAGCAGGGTTCGATGAAATACTCCTACCCCGAGACGTTGCGCAACATTCAGGAGTTTGACGGTGTTCTTTATACGCTGTGGTTGAACACTGAATACGAGGCGATGAGCCCGCTCGACACGCAGCCCCAGGCTTTCGACATGGGCCACGACCGGATGAAGGAGATGGCCGACGCGGGCGGCGGCATTTTTTATCAGGTCGAACGTCTGGCCGATCTCGCCGGCGCTTACGAACAGGTTGTCGCGGATTTAGGAACGGTTTACAGTTTAGCCTATCGTCCCACAAACAATGCGCGTGACGGACGTTGGCGCGGGATACGCATTTCCGTCGACCGGCCCAACGCCGTGCCTCGCGGCAAGCGTGGCTACTATGCGAACTAAGTATGTGAGTTTTGTCTGTCTGGCGCTGCTGCTGGTCGCCGGTGAGATCCGCGCGCAGGACCCGATGGAGACGATTCGCATCGATTCGGATCTGGTTGATTTGAAAGTCAGCGTGCTCGGCTCTGCGCCGAATGTACCGGCGCCGCTGCTTCAGCAAAAAGACTTCGTCATACTGGAAGACGGCGTGCCGCAGGAAATCTCATTCTTCGCCGCGGCCGATGCGCCGTTTGATCTCGTCCTCCTGCTCGACCTTTCCGGTTCAAACTCGAAGAAGCTGAAGATGATTCGCAACTCGGCGAAGCGTTTCATCGACGCGGCGCGCGACGTCGATCGCATCGCGCTCGTGACCTTCACCGATCAACCGGCGCTTTATTCGACGTTCACGCTCGACCGGAAGAAATTGAAAAAGAGCATCGATCAAATGGACGAAGCAATCGGCGGCACAAACTTCTGGGACTCGCTCGATTGGGTGTTGCGCGATTTGATCGCGCGCGGCAGCGGCTCCCGGCGCAGTGCGGTCGTCGTGATGACTGACGGCATCGACAACGCGCTGCCCGACGTGCCTGGTCCAGGTTCGCAATTGCCGTTTGATAAATTGCTCGACGAAATCAGAAACTCGGAGACGATCATCTTTCCGATCTATCTCGACACGGAAGAAGAGAACGTGAAGCGTTATCACGTGCCGCGCGCGGCCTACGCGCAGGCGCGCGAGCAGTTGAGCCTCATCGCGACGACGTGCGGCACGACGCTCTATCACGCCGCGAAACTCAGCGATCTCGACACGGTTTATCCGCAGGTGGTGCGCGATCTCAGCACCGTTTACAGCATCGGTTATCGACCGACGAACAAGACACTCGACGGCAAATGGCGCTCGGTCGAGGTGCAGTTACTGAACCGCCCCGAGCTCTTCGCCCGCACGAAACGCGGCTACCACGCCAAGCTCCTCGAAACCACCAGATAGGTGAGAAAGCTTGTAACTTTCGGGCATCGGACTATAATGGCCCCGAGATTACCGGCCGACCCCCTAAACAATCTCAAATCGGAGGATCTTTCCGTGCGCAGACGTTTCTACCTCCCGCTGTTTCTACTCTCCGTAACTGTGGTGCTGGCCTGTTCGCTCGTCGCCTTCGGCCAAACTACGCGCGACAAGTTCGTCATTTCGGCCAAAGCCGGCGGCATTAACGCCATCACCGGCGGCGCCGATGTGATCTCGCGGGGCCAGGCCGATTGGGAGCAACTCTCGATCACGGATGATTTGAACTCCGGCGACCGCGTCCGCACGGACGGCGACGGACGAGTCGAGATTCTGCTCAACCCGGGTTCGTACCTGCGTCTCGGCGGTAACTCCGAAGTCGAACTGCTCGACAACAGTCTGGCGAATCTCGAAGTGCGGCTACTTCGTGGCACCGCGATCGTGGAAGCGACTGGCGCCGACGGTCTCGAGCTGAACATCGGTATTAGCACACCGCACACACGGCTGGCCATCGTGCGCCAGGGTCTTTACCGGTTGAACGTCGTGCCCGACGACGCAACGGAACTGATCGTTCGCAAAGGGCGCGTGATTCTCAGCGACTCGCACACGAAGGTAAAAGGCGGCAACAAGGTCATTTTCAGCGCCACCAACGTTTCCGTCGCCAAGCTGTCGGACGAAGAGAAGAAGAAAAAAGACGACGTCGAGGTTTGGAGCAAGGAACGCGCGCAGGCGCTCGCGAAGGCCAATGAAAAGATTACCAACCGGGTTTTGAATACCGCTTTTGCCTCGTTCAGGGATCCGTTCTTCTCGTTTGACAACCGCGCTTTGGGCTTGTGGTTCTTCAATCCGCGCATCGGTTGTTACACGTTCCTGCCGTTTTATCTCGGGTTTAATTCTCCGTACGGTTCGTACTACTCGAATGCTTTCTATCGGCCGTACGGGTTCGGCTTCACCTACCCGAACTACGGTGGCAATGGCGGCGTCGTCTCGAACGGCGGCGGCGGTCAAATCTATCCGACCAGCGGTGGTGCGCCTTCCGGCGGCGGCAATTCAAACGGCGGCTATCGCCCGCCAACGCCTCCTCCCTCGAGCAACGGCGGTTTCGGAAACGGCGGCAACGGCGGCTTCGGTGGCCGCGAGCCACGGATGATCAATCCCGAGACGGGCAATCCGATGCCGCGCAAGAACCTGGAGAAGATGCCGGGCCAGCCGTAGTTCTCGGTTAGCCGTACTTTCCCCTTCACCCTGTAGTTTTCGCTTACTGTGCTTGCGCGTAGCTGTAGCTTCCGGCGTGTGGCCGCCCCGAAGCGTTTACTGCCCGCGACGGCTTTCTTTCAGCAGTTCGTCCAACTCTTCATTGATGAGGGTTTTGATTTCTGGTGGTTTTAGACCGGCGAGGATGAGTTGCGTCAACGCGGTGCGTAATTGGGCCCGTAGACGGTCGTCTGGCTTGTCTTTGAGGGTTTGCGAGATGACCACGGCGCCCGAGCCGTGCCGCACGCGGATGAGACCTTCCTGCTGTAGTTTTCGATAAGCAAAAGCGACGGTGTTGAGGTTTACGCCGAGATCCGAAGCGACTTGCCGGACGGGCGGCAGCAGCGTGCCCTGCGTCAGCTCGCCGCGGGCGATGAGGGTTTTTATCTCGTCCACGAGTTGCTGATACAGCGGCCGCGCGTCGCGTTCGTCGACTGTGACGTACATATTGTCTGTTGCCTGTATACAATAGACAATCTGAGTCTGTCTAGAGGTTTTTGTGGAGGTAGTTGGCGAGAGATAGGGCGGATTCGGTGACGGTGGCGAGGTCTGGGTTTGAAGTCACGGTGTCGCCGACCATGAAGAGGTTCGGCAGTAAGGTCGTAGGGGAAATGGGGTTCGTGGCGAGCGGGGCTTGGATTTCGTTGGCTTGACGACCGAGGACCATGCCGAGCTTGCGGCGGGTGGTTTCGTAGTAGGTGCGGGGGTTGGCGGTTTCGATGATTTCGATGTCGCCGCCGAGTTCGGGAAGGGCGGTGTGGAGTTTGGTCCAGAAGGTTTCGAGGGCGGCCTGGTCGAAGTCTTCGAAATCTTCTTCGCTCGCATGATAAGTGAACCAGTCGTTCACGTCGGTGGCGGATTTAAGCGTTGCTGTTCGGCCGTGCACGGCGAGCGTGATTTCCGTGAAGGCCTCGTCGAACTCGGAGGCGTCGGAGTTTGGCTGCGCCGGGAAGTTGGGTTGGGCGGCGGAGCGGGTGGCGACGAGGAGGCGTTCGCTGGGAAGGCGCGCGCTTGCGGCGTCTTCGATGGTTGCGTAGACGACGTAAGCGCCGGAGCCGTGCAGCGTGTTGAGGTGTTTTTTGATTTCGGATGGGGTGCGGTTCAGGCCGACGAGTTTGCCGTACGTGTCCCAGATCGTCAGGTTACTGATGATTGCTTTCTTCGCAAAGATCTGTTCGCCGTTCAACAGATCGACGCCGACAGCGGCGCCGCTCGAGTCATACGCGAGTCGCAGCACCGGCGTGTTCAGGCGCACCGTGCCGCCGCTCCGTTTGATCGATTCAGCGAGACGTTCCGCGAGCGTCGCCGGTCCGCCGTCGATTTCGTAAAGTGGTCCACGCGCCCGCGCGAGCGCCGCCGCGGCCACGGATGAACACGGATCTACCACGGATGAACACTCGTCGATTGGCGTATGGAGAAACCCGCGAAGCTGCGTGTCGATGAACGACTGAAACCGCGTTGAGGTCGCGCCCAACTTTTCGAACGTCGACTGGCAATAGAAGTCGATCGCGCGGTCCGCGCACTCCGGAAACGCGGCGCTTAACTCGTCAAAAAATCCCTCATCCGGAGTCAACAACCTGACATCCGTCCCGTCCGCCAAACGCACCACGTAAGGCCGCGACACCAACGACGTCAACGGCACCTCAACCGGTAACTGGTCGAATATCCCCTCGAAAACCTGACCCTTACCAAAGGACGTGTAGATCCCCATGCCCGGCTCGAATTCATGCCCCGAAAACTCAACGCGCCCGATACACCCACCGACTTGCGACTGGCGCTCCAGCACACAAACGTTCAGCCCGCGCGCCGACAGCAGCGCACCGACAGTGAGTCCGCCGATTCCTGCGCCCACCACCACCACGTCGTAGGCCGCGGCCATGATTTTTAAGTAGATCCCCAGCCGAAGAACGGCGCGAGCACGATCACCACCGACTGGATGCCGTTGAAGACGAGATGAATTACGAACGAAGGAAGGAGCTTGCCCGTGTACGCGCGCACGAGGGTCAAGACAAAACTCAGCATCGTGATCACAACGATCACCGCGACGTTGTTCTGGTACTGAAAGACGTGCACGCCCGCAAACAGCAACGAGACGGCGCCGATCGCCACGATTTTTCCGAGCGCCTGTTCGACCGCCGTATAAACCACGCCGCGATAAATCATTTCTTCAACGAGCGGTGCGGTAAACACCGCCACAAACGCGGTGGCAAAACGCGCCGGAAGCGAACTCTCGACCAGCAGATCAAGCTGCGTCTTGCTGCCGCCCCAGAAGCTCGTCACGACTGCGCCGAGGACGAACAGCGCGACACCGATAAGGAGACAGGCGAGGGTACTGATAAGTGGACTAGCAAGCGGCGGCCATTCGAAACCGATCGTTTTCCAGAACGGGCGCTTTCGTCCCTTAGTAACCACCAGCCACACGAGCAAGAGCGTGAGCAGGTGCGTCGGCACGATGCCGAGAATCGAAAAAAACAGCAGCGTTTTGTCGGTTGCTAAAACGTCGGGTCGCGGCATGCCGCGTGTGCGCCAGACGTAAACGATGTACGGCAGGGCGACGATGACCGGCACAAACAACAACAGCAAGAGACTGACAAACCACGTGCCGAGTGCCGCCAGCAGCTTGACCCACGGCTGGTCTTGTTTGCTCGGCGGCGGCGGGAGAATTGATACGCCTGATTCGCTGACGTGCGCCTCGGGAACACCCGCCGGCTCGGCCGGCAGCGGCGTCTGTTGGGTGGAAGGTTCTTCGGTGAACACCGAGCGAGTTTAGGAGCTTAGTTTACGACGGTCAAACGGCGGGATAGTCTGCCTCAAACAACGGCGCGCCGACCCTGGGCGCGGCCAGCATCAGCCCGATGATCGTCTTCGCGTCCTGAATCTCGCCGCTCGTGATCATCTCCAGCGCCTCGGCGATCGGCAGCCGCACGACCTCGAGCACTTCGTCTTCTTCGAGTCGTTGTTGTCCCTGCACGAGCTGCGTCGCTAGGTAGACCCACATCTTTTCTTCGCAGAAACCCGGCGAGACAAAAAACTCTGACAGCTTTTCCATGCGCCCGGCGATGAGTCCCAACTCTTCCTGTAGCTCGCGCTCGGCGCCTGCGTCGGGACGCTCGCCGTCAGCGAGTGTGCCGGCCGGAACTTCCAGCAGATAACGCACCGCGGGATGACGATACTGCCGCACGAGCGCGACAGTGCCATCGTCGAACACGGGCACGATGACGGCGCTGCCGCCGTGATGGACCACCTCGCGTTGATAGGTGAGTTCGCCTTCGCGCACCGTGTCGACCGTGACGCTAAAAACGCGGCCGGCGAAAACTTTTTGACTGCTGAGTGCTTTGGGCAGTTCGTCGCGTGACGGTTCTTCGTTTGGCATATTGTTATTCCGCTAGTTGCAAAACGATCGGGCGCGTCTCACCGATTAGATAGAGCGAGCCGGTCACGCAAATCAAACCATTATTTGGCGTTTCGGTGATAGCGGTGCGCAGAGCGTCGGCGCTGGAGTTTGCTTCGATGACGCGCCCGCGAGCGTGGCTTTGGGCGAGCGGCGCGAGTGTTTCGATTGCAGCGGCGCGCGGGTTGTGGATCGACGTCAGGATCAAACAGTCGGCGAGCGGGAAAAGTATTTCGGCGATTTGGTCGAGCTTTTTGTTGCTCATCGCGCCGAAGATGAGTGTCAGCGGGCCGTGGTCAAACTCCTCGAGGTAATCGCGCAGCGCTTGCGCGCCAGCCGGGTTGTGGGCGCCGTCGAGAAGAAAATCTGGTTTGTGTGGAATTAATTCCAGCCGACCCGCATGCTGCACTGTTTCCAGTCCGCTAATGATCGCAGCGTCCGAAATGCCTAACGCCTTCGCAATACGGATCGCCACGGATGCGTTTTCGATCTGGTGCCGGCCACGCAAACCGAGACGGATCTGTTTTATAAAATCCGTGTCTGCTTCGAGCGACGGCTTGACGCCCACCGCGTCACAGCGCGCCAACAACCCAGCCAGGGCTTCCGGCTGTTGTTTCGCGATGACGGCAACGACGCCCGGACGAATGATCGCGGCTTTCTCGGCGGCGATCGAAGCGAGAGTCTCGCCGAGATAATCTTCGTGATCCATCGCGATCGGCGTGACGCCGACGATAGCCGCGTTAGCGGCGGTGGTGGAGTCGAGACGCCCACCGAGACCAGTTTCGAGTATCGCGAGTTCAACCCGCGCTTCACGAAACGCAAGCAACGCGATCGCGGTCAGTTGTTCGAAGAACGTCGGCAGCGCTTCGATCTCGTGGCGCGCCAGCAGATCCTCCGCAACCGTGCGAACTGTAGTCGCGTAGCGAGCAAAGTCGTCAGGCGTAATCTCCTGGCCCGCGATACGAATGCGCTCAGTCATCGACACGAGGTGCGGCGACGTGTAAAGCCCCGTCCTGATCCCCGCGGCGCGAGAGATCGAATCCAGCATCACGGCGGTCGAACCTTTACCGTTCGTGCCGGCGATCTGCACCACAAAATAACTACGTTCCGGATTGTCGAGAGCTTGCAGAAGAAGTTCGGTATTTCTGAGGCCCAGCTTGATCGTTAACGTCTCGTGTCCGAGACCGAGAAGATACTGAACCGCTTCGTCAAAGTGCATTCATAACCTCGGGACTGCCTTGACAGAAAATGCCCGCCGCGTATATACGTGCTCGCGAACAGAGACTCAACAGAAGCAATTTTAGCACCTCTCGATTCACGTTCCGCCTCAGGTTGATTCTCGTGACTTACAAAGCATGACTCCGTTGTAAAATACGCCAATGATAAGGCCCAACAGAGCCGCAGAAGAGAACTTCTTAGAGTTGCGCTTCGAGATCACCAAATCCGGAGACGCGTTTACTCTTTCGGCGAGTACCACTTCATCGTTGATCGCTGAGTCGACGGTTACGTCGCCTTTCTATCCGCCATTAACGCCCGGGCAAACTGAAGCCGCATTATCCGCCGTTCCCAATACGCTCGAGGAGTTTCAGCGTAGTTCCCCGCGGGCTTCACCGCGAGAGTCGATGAAGAAGTTGGGAGAGATCCTTTTTGCGTGTCTGTTTGAAGGACGAACGGCGAAGCTGTACCAACAGTGTTTGGAAGTCGCCGCCGGCAACTCGCAGGATCTTCGCATCAGGTTGTCGTTCAACGATCCGGAGCTCGAGGCGCTGCCGTGGGAGTTTTTGTATGACCCGAGTCGGGGAGATTTCATGGCGCTTTCGGCTCACTCTCCGGTCCTTCGTACGCACACATCAATCAAGACGGTCGATGTAGTGACATCACCGCTGCGCATCCTGATAGTTTTGGCGGAGTTAGTGCCGATGGACGGCGACGCCGAGATCAAAGGGATCGAAATTCTGAAAGACAAAGGCGCGGTTTTCGACACCCAGGTGTTGCCGCAGATGAGGGCCACAGCATTTTTCGACGCCATACGACACGAGCAGTTTCACGTCTTGCATATCATCGCGAACGGCCGAGCCGAGTACAGATCTACGAGACAGGGTGCTGTGTATGAGGCTTCCGCGCTTCAGTTCGTCGGCGATAACGGCAGCACTTCGTCGCCGTCGCTCGTCGACGTGTCAAAGCTCCGCTATCTGTGCAGTGACAAACCCGACTTGCGATTGATCTGTTTGAGTGGCGACTACACCGATCAGATGGCCGGCGAACTGGCCCGCGTGTGTCCCGCCGTTATCGGTTGGCGCGGCGCCAATAGCACGCGAGCCTTTTTATCTTTTAGCGACGGGTTCTATTCATCGCTGTTGCTGGGACTGCCTTTCGAAACAGCGGTAACACAGGCGCGCCAGCGCATCGATCTCGATCGGCCGGGCGGAAAAGAATGGGCCATGCCCGTCTGCTACTTGCAGTCCGCTCATGGCGCGTTCTTTCCGAATACGCGCCGGCCGACAACCCGCAGCATTCGTGCTGACGAACCTGTTGTCTTACGACAAACCGTGAAAGACTCTGCCAATACACGGTTGTGGAAGAAGCTGCACGCACTACTCGAGATTGAAGAACACAATCTCGCAGCCATCGACGATCACAGCGCGACGTACCCTGACGCCGTTCCTTCGATACTCGAAGAGCAGCGGCAAGCAACGTTGCGAAAAATTTCTGACCTGGAGTCGCAAATAAAAGAACTGACTTAATTCTTAGCCCAGTTTGCAGGAAGGCCGGCAATCCTCCGATGTCGAGTCTCGTAGCCAAAAACCTCGCGCACCTCGCCGAATTGATTCTCGACGTAGAATCCAAGCGAAAACTCTGCGCCGATCTGGAACGACGGATCGAACCTCTCGAACGGGCCCAACTGATCGTGGTCGGCGGTGAGCTCGACCGGCTCAACCAGTTGTTGGAACTGTTGAACCAGGCCACCGAAAACTTAAAGACTTTGCAGCAGGCAGATGATGAAACCAAGGCCCTCGGAGTGCTCGATGAACTCGAGAAAATTCTTACCGACGTGCAATGGGAACTCGTCGATAACCTGAACGAGGCGCTCGCCAGCAAAGCACAACTCCAGGAGCAACACGTACGCAGCTACGATGAGCGTCTCGCCGAGTGGCCCAAGTTCACGCGTAATCTGCTCGACGCGCTCGACGAAGCAAATCGCACGCGCGCTGCCGTCCGGCGGGAAAAGAGTGAGATTACGAGGCTCGATGCGCAAGTCGACCAGGCGAAGCGCGCGTTCCAGGAAGCGAAGTACGTCGAAGTTGAAAAACTCTTGTCGGATATTGCCGAAAGCCAGCCGGTTAAGGACAAGGACTACGAAAAACGTCTGCGCACAGAGACGGAGTTGGCGAAGAAATTTATTCGCCAGGCTGACTTGCTGTTGCTGCGATCGTTGGAAGATGCGCAGCGACGGTTTCCATATACGGTGTTGCTGCGAACGCCAAGTGAGCCGGGTAGTCACGGCATCAATATTCAGGGCTCGAGCAGAGTGGCAAGGTATGACCGCGACAGTTGGAGTCAGAGTCTCAAAGACATCACCGAGGCCGTCGATCGCGGGTTGCACAGGGCGTGGTCGGCACAGAATCCGCAGCCGGATCCGGCGATTGTGGCCAACGCCGCCGCGGCGCCAACAAACAACGAGGAAGCGCGGAACTTCACGCTCTCAACAGAACGTTCAACACCTGCTAACTCGAACCAGGACGTCAATCAACTAATCAAGCGGGTCGGTAAGGAGATGTATCGCCTCCTCATACCCGAGCCGATGCAAGACTACCTCATCGATAATGAATGTTCGTTGATCATCACGGCCAATGATTTGGAATTGCCCTACGAACTCATGTCTTACGAAGACAAGTTCCTCTGTCTGGAAAGACCGGTTGCCCGCATGCCGATGGGAACAGCGTTTCCCAGAATTCCGCGGACGGCCCGAACCGAGCCAAAGTTGCGCTTTCTCTTAATCCATTCCGATCCGTTGGGAAATCTGCCCGCTGCGAAAGCGGAAATCGAGGAGGTGGAGCAAAGTCTTCGCCAGGACTGGCAAGAACATATCGAGATCGAGGTGATCAAACCCGACGAGGCTACTGGCCCACACCTCAACGACGTACTGCGAGAAGGAACTTTCGACGTCATTCATTACGCGGGCCATGCTTACTTCGACGAAACTGACGCGGACTTGAGTGGCTTATTATTGTTTGACGAAGACTACTTCCGCAGCACTAAGGGAGAACGGCGCGAGCAACACTTCATGGCCCAAAAGATCAGGCGCTTGCTGGAAGGACGTCCGCTGGTGTTCCTCAACGCCTGCCAATCAACTCGGACTGCAAATGAAAAGCAACCGCAGAAAGTCGGAGACTACTTGCAAGGTCCCGCCGAAGGACTCGCGGCAGCCTTTATTTACGGCGGCGCGCTCGGCTGCATCGGCGCCAACTGGCCCATCTACGACACCGCAGCGGCGAAGTTCGCGACGACTTTCTACAGCAACGTGATCAAGGGTTACATGATCGGTGAGGCGATGCGGCGCGCACGGGTCGAGATCAGAAAACAGTTTCCCGACAACATTACCTGGGCGGCGTTTGTGTTGTATGGCGACCCGACGTTTCGCCTGTAAGCGTCAACGACCCGGTGAGTTGTAGCAACCGTAGTTGTACAAGGAATCGCGCGTCAGCCAGAGCTCGAAATGTCCTTCCCGGATGTTCTGCGAGTCTTCAAATCCTTTGACCAGCTTGGGCCTCACGTCGACGCACTTTTCTTTCAACGAGCTGCTGATTAGCCAGGCAAAGTTGAGCTCATACGTGTTGTCCTGAAAGTATCTGACCTCCGAGTTTCGCAACAGCCGTTGCCCCACGTTTTCTACTCCCGGAACAATCAGCTTGTAGTTTTGCGTCTGCAACCACTCTTTCAATTGGTTGGCGCTGTCGCGCTGGTCCTCGTCCTGGATATGAACGTAGAGTCGCGGGGTTTTCTGCGCGTTCGGCGCAGCCTCAACCGGCGCACACTCGAGTCCCAAAATCTTGTTTATCTCCTGGGAGTCTTTATTCGAACTCACATCCTTGCACGTTACTTTCGGGGCCAGAGCGCGCAGCGCGGTGAGCTTGGCGCGGTCAGTTGAATCTGCGCTCGCGGAGATGTTGAGGTCTTGCTGTATTTCCTTGAGTTGTGCGTCTTGTTCGTTAACTTTTTTATCTTTGAGATCGGTGAGATTTTTCAAGTGCATTTCCGCAGCTTCGCGCCGGCTAAGTCTGATGGACTGAACCACGAGTGAGCCAACGATTATCACGACGATGCCAAAACCGATGTACTGCCAGATGCGCGCTCTTCTTTCCGCCAGCAGTTTTTGATATTGAATGTGCCAACTGCGCATCGCCAACGCTAACCGGTCGTGGTGCGCTTCGTATGCGACCTCCGTTCCGTTGACTGTCTTCTTGTTAACACGCCGGACGACGCGGTACTTGCTCTCCGACAATTTCTCGAGGAAGAGTCTCAGCGCCTGCTCGGGTTGCTGAGTCCACTCGTGCAACTCGGCGGGTGTCAGGGCGTATTTGCTGCCGCCGGGAGTGACGAGACAGGAGAAAGCGTCGCTCGCAACCTTTCGTTCGCGTGACGAAAAGCTTTTCATGATGTTATCGAGGTGCTGTTGCACCACGTTCTGGGCCGTACCGAGTTTATTAAATGCTTCGAGCCGCAGCGTGTTCTCGGGTTTCTTCTCTTTTAGCCAACGCTTGCTCTCCTCTTCCCACAGACGCGACATGACGAGCTGCATGTAAGGCGCGTCGATGAACCTGGCCTCTGCTGAGCTTGCGGTTGGTGCCCAGGGAATAATCGCCGCGCCGTCGCGCGGCAGGTTGTCGTATCGCACCTGGTCTAGTACAGCGGTGACCAAACCGGGTTCGATCGTCACCTGGGTAATTGCACGTGGTGAGCCGTTGTAAGTGGTACGGGCTTTTTCGATTGCCTGCTCGGCGTTTTTCACCGTTAACGGCTCTACCGCCAGGCGGTTTTCAAACAGGGCTGGAAGCGCATTTTGAAAACTATCGAGCTTGTACAGACTGTCGTCGCGCAGCGACACGAGAAAGCGTGCTTTGATGTCGGTCGCATTTACCGCGCGCGGAAACTCATAAGCGAAGGAACTGGGTCCGGTTTGCCCTTCATGGTAAAGAAAGAACTCCTCGAACTGGTCGAGAATAATGAGTAGCTCGACGCCGCACGAGTTATTGCAGTTGCGAATGATCTCCACCAAGTCGGTCGACGGCGGCAAAGGCGGAATGCTCTCAACTTGCAGCGCCGCACTCAGACCTTCGCGAATGTTGAGGCGCAACTGTTCGAACGGATCACCGGACCACGAACTGATCACCACCACCGCGAACGACGGAGCGCCAAACCTGTTTAGCTCTTCGTTCGCGAGTTCGCGCAGCGTCGCCACCACGCCCGCTCGCAGCAACGAACTCTTGCCGACACCACTCGCGCCATAAACGAGCGTCAAGCGCGCCGCGCGCAGGTTAGTCGTCAGGATCCTGACTTCCTCTTCACGGCCTGCGAGCAAACTCGCATTCTGCTCGTTCAACGGCACCAATCCCACAAACGGGTTCGGCGCGGTTGCCGTTTCCGGCGCAACTGAAGTGTGCGGGATGACGGTCTCCATCAAACCAGGAGCTGCTGCTACTTCCGAAACGCTCATGATTCCTCCTACTGAAGATCCGGGAGCACCGTCTGACAACTGCGCTTCAAGTCGTCGACGTAGTTGGTCAGCTCGCGCTGGATGATTCTGACGTTGCAGGCTTGCCAGTATTCCGTTTGCACGGGAGTCATTTCGTCCTGGACGGTCCAGGAGGCGAGCGGCGCCTTGGTGTCCTCCCAGACGCGATAGAGGAACGCGCGCAGGCACCACTCGCGCACGTTGTAACCGAGAAACAAGTGATTGCTGTTGCGCAGTTTGGTGAGCAATTGCGATGGCAGAATGCTGGCCAACTCGCGCCGCGCGAATAGATCGAGGTATTGATCTTCAGTGATTGCAAAACGCAAGCCGGCAACGTCGCCGACGGTGCCGGGAACCTTGAGGATCACAGGCGCCGCATCGTAAAGCGCACCGTAATTGTTCGCCGTTTCGATTATCGCCGGCGCCTGCGGAAGAGTCGCTCCACCGGTTGGACCTTTCGCGTAAACAGTGTGACGAAACTTACCCTGATCGTTGCCGTGAGCTACGTAACTGACTACGTGAAAACGATCCAGTGTTTCTCTGAAAGCGGTTTCGAGCAGGTTGTCGTAGGTGCTGGAAACGATCAGGAACCGCCGGCTCACATCATCAATCTTGCCGCCCAACGAAGCCGTCAACGCGCCGTTTCTCGCAGCAAGCTGGGCCCAAAACTTGTGCAACGGCGTGGGCGGAATGTTGCCGTTGAAGATGTTGCTCAAGTCTTCATAGAACACGCCCGGCCCACGGTTCTCGTCCTGGCTGTACAAGAGGAAAGCGAACTGAGAAATATCCGCCAGCGCGGGCCGATAAGGGCTCGGATGACCTGATACGCTCACGAGATAATCGACCAGCTCGCCATAACTCGGAAGGTTAACTCCGTTCGGTTCCCAATTGTTGATGGGCTGTCGACCATAAAGATTCACGTCGAGACCGAGGAAGGGGACCAGCTTGCCTTTCGTCAACGCGTTGAGCACCGTCTGATAGTGCTTGGCCATCGTCGGGTCAATGTCTTCCGGCAGCGCGGCCGGAACCTTCATCGCCTCCTGACCAAACTCGACCAGGTAACCATCGTGATCGCCGCGCATGAACACCACGGGCGTGCCCCATTCGCTAGGCAGTCCGTTCGGATTCCGCTTCTTCTCCACGTCGAGCATCTTGAGACGCGCGCGCGTCATGGCCGCGTCAACCGACAGATTGTTGACCAGCAACCACTGATAAAACGTCTGGCCAAACGCGACCGCCACGTCATCACCAATCGGACGCCGCATCGCGATGACGATGGGAACGTTGCCGGTTCTGAGCAGTTGTTGCGCCACACCGGCGTACGAGTCGGTGTTTGAAACTACGGCTCCCTCGCATGAGTTCAGGGTCGCGAGTTTCAGGGATCTTCCGTTCAGTAAACTCAGGCCCAAACGCTCACCGTCGACGAGTTCATACGGTTGGCCTGAATGATCGTCGGGTGAGGTTTCAAACACTAACTGGCCCCTGCCAGCAGCCTCGTCGAAGGCGCCGTGTCCGACGAAATGAAAGATGTGGGTTTCGTTGTTGAGCAGCCAGTCGTCGAGATCCGTGATCGTCGTTCGCGGCAGGCGGTCGATCTTTATGAGGTTCTGATCGACGAGCGGCTTCAGCGCCTGTTGGATGAGTTGCAGCTCCTTTTCCACGTTGAGGGCAGGCATTTCGGGAGTCGCAGGATTTGAAATCGCCACCAACATGCGCACCGGTGTCTGGCGCACGGTGGCGTTGTCCGGCGGCGCCTCGACGTTCTGGTAACGCACGACTGAGGTTTGCACTGCGAGTGCGAGCGGATTGGTTTGACTCGCGAGCATTTCCCACGGCAGACCGACAAGCTCAGGAGCATCCGTCAGATTGAGACGCAGGCGAAGATAAGAGTTGCGACTCTTGGCGCGATCGAGCGTTAACTGGAACGACGCCAGCAGCGGGCTGTGCTCAAACACAGTTTCAAACAGATACTTGCCGGTCACACGGCGAGCACCGTTGCCGGCAGCGGGGGGAGCTGCCGGCGCCGTCGCGACACCGAAGTTGCGAGTAATCGCAGTCAACACTTCTTCGGGCGCGTTCTCGAGAGAAAACTGAATCCGGCCGTCGCCGCCGAGCGCACCGGAAACTTCGGCCGTGTACGCCCTGTTTCCGGCAGGTGTTATCCGCAGATTGAAGTTCTCATAGAAGACGTGGGCCATAACAATTTCCTCGTCGAGAAGGCGTCCCTGTTGATACTCAGGCGCTGAGCTTTCTCTCGCAGCTAAATGGTTTCGGCATACAGAACCCGACCACCGTCGCTGTCTTCGCAGTAAGAAACCATTGCGTTGCGTCCATTCAAAACGATGAACGCGTAGCAATGCTGATAGAAAGCCGTGCCTTTGCTGAGCAGCACGTTCTTGTTGAAATGAACGTCAGCGTTTTTCTGCACCGGTGACATCTCGTCTTTACCAACCGGAAAAGCACTGCCGCCAACGCAGCGCCCGCGTTCGAGACCTTTGTACGGGTCGAAGACGACCAGGTCGTGTTCGTGACCCCACAGCCACAGGTCCACTTTGGGCAGCATCGGCGCGACCTGTTGGTACAAGTTGTCGTTGAAATTGCGACCGTCAAACTGATCGTTGGCCGAGAACAACTGGTGATGCGAAAGCAGAATCGTTCGCCTGTTTCCGGCGTTGTCGATCTTGTCCTGAAGCCACTCGACCTCCGTGGGATCAAGTGAAGTCGGCGGACCACCGAGCCGGTCGTTGAGCGCGGTGTCGAGACCAATCAATTGCCAGTCCGCATTCCGCAAGCAGAAGTAACTCGCTTGTTGGCCCAACTTGTCGATCAGTTTGTAGAAACCCTCGCCGCCGGAGTAGAGATCGTGGTTACCCGGCAGGGTTCTTGAAACGATGCCCGAGGTGTCGAGTTGAAGAATATCGCGCCACGGCTGGTAGAAATAATTCTCGACCTCGTGTTCGGTGCCCGCGTAGTAAATGTCGCCGAGGTGAATGACGACCTGCGGGTTCGCCCGCTTGACCTGGCGCAGAACTTCCAACGCCTCAGGTTGACCCGTGCCCCAGTCGGCGACGACGCCGATCGTAGCTTTCTCCGGCAAGCTGGTTTCGTCGACGGAGTCGGAGAGGGACTTGTATTTTCGATACGGAAACTGGCCCGACTTCGCCAGAAACTCCGCATACTTCACCACTGCATCCTTGAAGTTGGGATCGCAGTCGCCGAACTTTGCGGTGAGTTGAGCTTTGTACGCGTCGTATTGCGCGCGGTCCTTTCTTACGAACGCATTCCAAAACTGGCCCGCCATTTTTGTCGCCAGGCCACCGCAGTACTTAACGGTGTCGAGCGCACCGCGGTCGGCGCCGAGCGGCTTTGTCTCCGGCGCAGCCAGAGTGCCGATGAAATAGTCAGTGACGGCGTCGAGCATCGGGTCACTGACGCTCGCTCGCGTCCCCGCCGCTGGAGCTCCGGGCTGACCTGCTGCCCGAGCACGCGCATTCTTTTCGGTGAATACTTCATCGAACGCTGCCTGTAGCAGCGAAACGCGCGCGTCCGGAACATGCTTTAACGTTCGTGGAGGCTGGCGCACTTTGAAATCGAGTTGCGTCGTGGTCCAGTTGATATTCACGGCCGCGCCCAGATTGAATGTCCGGGTTTTTGGTGGCGGCTGGTCCGCCGTAAAAGCTGACATCAGACCTTCGAGAGAATTGCCGGCGGCGCGCTTAATTGCGCCGCGAGTACCAGGTCGATCCAGCGCGGGAAGTTCCAGCCACTTGAAGCTCGTGTCCGAAGTGGTGGCGAACACTTTGATCGTGTCGATGCCTTCCCGGTAGCCCTGAGGCAAACCGACGTCACGTAAATCCAACTTCAACGAGAGACCGGGATTAAGCACGTCGTAGTCTGCGTCGCTGGGATAAACCTGCGTGATGCCCCAATCGGGTTGCAGATCGAAAACAGTCAGGTTCAGCACCTTCGTCGAGTTGTTGGTGATCTGAACGGTCGCCGATTCGCCGACGTCCAACACGGGAATGCCTCCCGTCGAGTCCACCGCATCGCCTACCAACTCGAGCGTTACCTGGCGTGCAAGCGTCGCATTCGAGGCGCTGTTGTCGATCAGTTTGACGTTGCGAAACTTCGTCAGATGGATGAGACGTTGGGCCAGCGTGCGCGGCGAAACCGCGTCGTTGATGCTCAACGCCGGCCGAAGATTCGGCACGGTGTGCCCGCTGGCATCCCAGACTTCGTATTCCTGATTGGCGTTGACGACGACCTGATAATCAGCCTCTCCATCCTGAACCACCTCCAACCACGACGACTCGGCTAACTCCGGACCCACCTTCGCGAGTGCCTCGTCCTGATTGATACCGACCGGCAGATCGGCTTGTTTGAAGGTTTTCACTTTGCTGCGGAACTGGATCGTCCCCGCGTCGGAAAGAACAGCCTGAGCGCCCACTTGCAGCGCGGCGCTGTTCTGAACTCCGCTCAGCGTCGCCCACGATTCCGTCGGGTCTGACCGATCGACCGTCGCAATCGCAATTCGCTCGCTCTCGTCGGTAAAGTCGACTGCTTCCGCGGGAAAGATTTCAAACTGCATTTGCGGACCGACGCGATGAACCTGGCCTGCGCCCAGTTTGATCTTGTTGTTTGGCAGATCGACTTCCAAAACACGAATCGAAGGCGCAACCGCGATCCGTTTGCTGTCAAAAACCACGCGACCGGAATCGCCGTGTAACTGCGGCGTCTGATCCTTGAACCGGGCATTCACCTTGGCGAGGATGCGATCGTGAAGCATCTTGAACGTCATGCCCGGACCGATTTGCTTCAGTGAATCCAGCAACCAGTAAGTCAACGCGCCATTGCTTTCAGCGCCGTCGAACGGAAATTCATTCGCCAACTCGTTTGCCCGGCACGCCGCCAGCAGCACCGAGCCCTTCAATTCGGGCACCCAGCCGGCGCCGAGTTTTGCGTTTCGCGTTTGTCCCGGCGGAATCGAACGCCAGGTGTTGATCAGGTCAACGCGAGAACCGGCCAAACTATCAGTCGGCCGCGCAGTCGTATCGATGTTGGGAATGCCGCGAACTCTGGCGCCGCCGTTGCCGCGGGTTGCGCCGCCCGAGTGACAACTGTCGAGCACGATCGTGACGATGAGATCTTTGTCCGACATCTGTTTGAGCAGATGGGCCATCTCGACGTCGCGCAGGTAGCGCGCTTCCGAGTTGCCGATGTCGGTGGGAACGAGTGATTCGTCGAGCCCGTTGGCGCCCTTCAGTTCCGGGAACGCCGTGACGCTTTGGCCGCCGTGGCCGGCGTAGTGGATGTAAACCTGATCGCCGGGATTCGCTTTGTCGGTGATCGCCTTGAAGGCCCGCACCATGTTTTCGTAAGTCGGCCACTGCTCCTTCGGCTCGGCTGGTTCTTTGTTGTCACCCGGCTGGTTGCTGGCGGTGAGCTTGATGATCTGGTCGTCGCCGAGACCGAGCCTGGTGGTGAGGAAGTTGTGCATGTGATTGATGTCGCGCACGCAGCCGCCGAGGCTCGGATACCAGCCGCCATCGGGGAGACGATTGGGGAGATAACAGTCGACGCCGATGAGCAGGGCCAACATGTTGCGTGCGGTTTCCGAGCCGCGAGTGAGGGCAGGCAATTTACTATCGTCGCCCTCGTCCTCTTCGGCAGCTTCGCGCGTCGCCGAGCCGCGGGTCGTTCCCAACACCGCTTTGGCTCGGACGTAGTATCTGGTTCGTTCTTCGAGTCCATTGAAGCCGCCGTTGATTCGCTTGGTGATGGTCTTGAAGAACTCTTTGTCTGCCAATTCATTCAGGCCGTTGCGACGCCAGAAGAGTCCGGCGAGACGAAAGCCGACTTCCGGAGTAGCGGCTTGAGTCGGATCGGCGATAAGGTCGAGGTTCAGCGCTTTTCCGTAAGTCGCGTAGTTGGCTCGGCCGGTGATCTGGATTGGGCCGCGACCTTTGAACCGGTGGCCGTCTCCCGGCTGCGTGTTGCCGAGCTCCTTCGATTTTTGCGTAACTGGTTCGTAGCGCTTCTGCGCTGCCGTTGGTCCCCAAATCTCTTCCATGAACCGAAACTCGGCCGACTCGTGCGCGATTTGGGCGAGGAAAGCGGCTTCTCGCAAGGGCGTGTTGATTTCAAATTCAGCCATCGCCTGCGTGAGAAACGGAAAATACTGCGCTCGTTTCTCCGCCGAAAGATGGGGCATTATCTGGGCCAGGGCGTCTTCTGTCAGCATTTATGAAACTCCTTCCGGCTTGTTCAAATCAGAGTGCGTTGACGAATGGTCTGATCGGGTGAACGTTTGTGAACCTCCACACGGTTGGTAGACTGAGTTGTTCGAAAGGCGGCCGCTCACCGAGCCTTGGGAGAGGCGGTGTGAACGGGCCTCAGTAATGGCAACGTCAACCACTATGTCGAAACCGAAGATTTTATTTCGTGCGGCAAAAAACCGGCGAGTTTGAGGGAAAATTCAGTGCTCCGGGTGAAGCGCAGGCGCGCCGTGAAACGCGCGGGATGGTTTGCGGGAACTTGTGCGGACTTTAGCTTCGCGAGGCCGCGCGACGGCGGGCGCGCTCGATGTCCGACTCGCCGTGAATCTCGGGGTTCATCATGAAGTTCAACAGCGTGATGATTTGTGTGCGCAGCTCGCGGCGATCGACGATCGCGTCAACCATGCCGTGGTCGAGCAAAAACTCCGAGCGCTGAAAATCTTTCGGCAACTTCTGGCGGATCGTCTGTTCGATCACGCGCGGGCCGGCAAAACCGATCAACGCTTTTGGCTCCGCGATGATCACGTCGCCGAGCATCGCAAAACTCGCCGTCACGCCGCCGGTCGTCGGATCCGTCAGCACGGAGATGAACGGCAAACGCGCTTCGTCCAACGCGGCTAGCGCCGCTGAGATCTTCGCCATCTGCATCAACGACAGCGTGCCTTCCTGCATTCGGGCGCCGCCGGACGCGGAGAAGATCACGACCGCGCTGTGTTCGCGCATCGCTCTTTCGATTACGCGCGTCACTTTCTCGCCGACTGCCGAACCCATCGAACCACCGATGAACGTCATGTCCATCGCGCCGGCGATCACCGGATGATCGCCGACCGTGCCGCGCGCGTTCACGATCGCTTCCGGCAAACCGGTGCTCTCTCTAGCCTGGGTGATTCGTTCCGAGTAAGGCTTGCTGTCGACAAACTCGAGCGGATCGATCGAAACCACCTCGCCGTCAATCTCTTCAAACTTGCCGTCGTCAAACAGCAGCGCCAGCCGTTCGCGCGCGCCGATGCGAAAGTGATGACCGCAGTGTTTGCAAACCTGCGAATTGTTTTCGAGTTCGCCTTTGAAGAGATGGGCCTCGCAGCCGTCGCATTTGACGAAGACGTTTTCCGTCTTCACCACGCGCTCTTCCGGCGGAACAGCCTCGATACGCTTATTTTTCTTATTGAACCAAGCCATAAGAATGGCGGGAAGGGTAGCACAAAGATTGCCGATTTCCGATTGCCAATTGCCGATTGCGGATTTCTGGGCCTTTGCGACTCTTCAAATCGACAATCGGCAATCGGAAATCGGCAATGAACTAAAACTCGATGCCTTGCTGGGCGCGGATGCCGGCGGTGAACGGGTGCTTGATTTCGCGCATTTCCGTCACTAAATCCGCGGCTTCGATCAATTCCGGCGGCGCGTCGCGGCCAGTCACGACGATGTGCAACGCGGGTTGCGCCGCTCGTATCGCGCGAAACTCAGCGACGACTTCCGCGACCGGCAACATCTTGTAACTGAGCACGTAGACCAGCTCGTCAAACACGAGCAGGTCGTAATCGCCGGAGCGCAGTTTCTCGACGCACAGCGCCCAGGTGTCGCGCGCAGTCTTGATGTCTTGTTCGGGGTTTTTGGTGTCCCAGGTGAAGCCGTCGCCCATCGTGTGGACTTCGATGCCGAGCTTCTCCGCGGAAACGTGTTCGCCGTAGCGATCGTTGCGCGACTTCATGAACTGAATCATGCAGCAATTCAAGCCGCGTCCGGCGGCGCGCATCATGAGACCGAGCGCGCAGGTCGTTTTGCCTTTACCGTTGCCCGTGTGGACCATGAGGAGGCCACGGGTTTTTTCCTGGTAGTCTTCGCGGCGCCACTTGTACTTCTTTTCTTTGACCACCTACGCCACGGATTCCTTGAGTGCGTCGTCGGTGACGTCGCTGAGCCCATCGGCACGTTTCACCGCGTCCTGCAACAGGCCGATGATCACGGTCTCTGCTTCTTCCCAGCTTCCGCGCAACGTGCAACCCGCCGCGTTGCGATGACCGCCGCCGCCGAACTTCTCCGCCACCTTCGCCACGTTTACATCGCCTTTTGAACGGAGGCTCGTGCGATACACGCCGGGCTCGCATTCCTTCAACAACGCAACCGCTTCAACCTCGCCGACAGTCAACGGATAATTAACAAACCCGTCCGCGTCTTCGTCTGAAGCCTGTGCTCCCTGCTGCATCTCGAGCGACTGCCGCATGCACGCGACCCGCCCGCTTTCATCGCGCCGGGCCGTGGAAAGCACCGCGCCCATCAACTGGATACGACTCCACGGATAACTCGCAAACACCGCTTCCGCAGTCTTCGCCGGCTTCACGCCCGTGCGCACGAGTTCCGAGGCGACTTTGAACGTGCGCTCGGTCGTGTTCGAGTAGTGAAACGATCCGGTGTCAGTGATCAGCGCGGTGTAGACACACTCGGCGATCTCTTTCGTCACGCGCACGCCGGTCGCTTTGCAGAGGTTGTAGATCATCTCGCCGACCGCCGACGCGGTCGAGTCGATCCAGTTGATACTGCCGAAGAGCGCGGTCGTCGAATGGTGATCGATGTTCACGACCAACTGTTTTTCGAGATCGATCAGCCCAGGGCGTGTGATGTCGGAACACTCGATCACGAACACCGCGTGATAGGAAGGATCGACAACGGGGGTAACGCGGACTTCGTTGGCGCCGGGGAGTTGCTGGTAAGCATGCGGCACCGGATCGCGCATGATGACCTCGGCGTCTTTGTTGAGGGCGCGCAACAACCAGTAAAGACCGAGCGATGATCCGAGGCTGTCACCATCGGGACGAATATGTGAGGTGATCGCAAAACGGCGTTTGGCCTCGATCAGCTCGACTACTTGACTAAGCATGTTTTTCTCTTTGAGCCCGGCTTAAAAACTCGAGCTCAAAAACTTACTCCTTCTTCTCTTCAATCTCCCTGAGCAGTTGATCGACCCGCTCGCCCTGCTCCTCGATGCGATCACGGACGAAGTGCAGCTCGGGCGTGCGCGGCAAATTCAACGAGAGGCCGAGTTGCTTGCGCACGTAAGGCGCCGCGTGTTTCAAAGCATTCAGCGCCGACTTGTGCTCGGCTTCATCACCCGCGACCGTGACATAAACCCGGGCGGCGCGCTTGTCGGACGAGAGCCGAACGTCAGTTACCGTCACCGTAGTTAAGCGCGGGTCTTCGAGTTCGTAGCCTACGATCTCGGCAATCTCCTCCCGCAACGTATCGGTAAATCTCTCCGTCCGATGCATAACCCATTGCCAATTGCCGATTTCCGATTGCCAATTGCCGCTTCGCGAACCTTTGAGAGTTCTTCAAATCGGCAATCGGCAATCGACAATCGGCAATGCTCTACAGCTCCGTCGCCGCGACCCGCTCGACGATGTAAGCCTCGATCTGATCGCCGACTTTCACGTCGTTGAAATTCTCGAGACTGATACCGCACTCGAAACCCTCGCGGACTTCGGAAACGTCATCCTTGAACCGGCGCAGCGAAGCGATGTTGCCTTCCCAACTCACGACGCCGTCGCGAATCAGGCGTGCGCGTGCATTGCGGCGCACCGTTCCATCGATCACCATGCAGCCCGCCACCGTTCCGGCCCTCGGCACGCGGAAAACTTCGCGCACCGCAGCCTTGCCGAGAATTCGTTCCTTCTCGATGGCTTCGAGCATGCCGATCATCGCGGCGCGAATCTCTTCCTCGACCTTGTAGATGATCGAGTGGAGCCGAATATCGACATCTTCCTGCTTCGCGACGTCAGCCGCGCGCGCTTCGGGCCGCACGTTGAAGCCGATGATCACGACTGCCGACGAAGACGATCCGGCCTGCGTCGCCGAACCGAGCAACACGTCCGACTCGGTAATCGCGCCGACGCCGGAACGAATCACTTTCACCTTCACGCGATCCGTCGACAGCTTTTGCAGCGTCGACTTCAACACTTCGACCGAGCCCTGCACGTCGGCCTTGATGATGACCAGCAGTTCCTTGACTTCGCTTTCGCCGAGCGCTTCGATACCGCGCTTGGTCGTCTGCAACAGCGCGGCCTGGCGGCTCAACATCTGGCGATGCTGTGAAATCGACTGCGCCTTCGTGATGTCCGAAACGACCTGGAAGCTTTCGCCCGCCTGCGGCACACCCTGCAACCCGAGCACTTCCACCGGCGTTGCCGGCCCTGCTTCGGTGATCGGTTCGCCGCGATCGTTGAACATCGCACGGACCTTGCCGGAGATCTGGCCGACGATGAACGGCTCGTGAATGCGCAGCGTGCCCTGTTGGACCAGCACGGTGGCCACCGCGCCGCGGCCGCGATCGAGTTTCGCTTCGAGCACGACGCCGGACGCGAGCCGCGTCGCGCTGGCGCGCAGGTTCAGAATGTCAGACGTCAACAGGATCGTCTCGAGCAGCGTTTCGAGGTTCTCCCGTTTCTTCGCCGACACCGGCACCATTTCGGTTTCGCCGCCCCACTCGAGCGGCGACAGACCTTGTTGGGCCAGTTCCTGTTTGACTCGATCGGGATTGGCGTCCGCTTTGTCGATCTTGTTGATGGCCACGATGATCGGCACACCCGCGGCGCGCGAGTGTTCGATCGCTTCGATCGTCTGCGGCATGACGCCGTCGTCAGCGGCGACGACGAGCACCACGATATCGGTCGCTTTCGCGCCGCGCGCGCGCATCATCGTGAACGCTTCGTGGCCCGGCGTATCGAGGAACACCACGCGGCGCAGCTCAGCGGGATTGTCGGCGCTCGGCACCTGCACGCTGTACGCGCCGATGTGTTGCGTGATGCCGCCGGCTTCACCCGCCGCCACTTCAGTGGCTCGAATCGCGTCGAGCAACGACGTCTTGCCGTGATCGACGTGGCCCATGACGGTGATCACCGGCGCGCGTGGCAGTTCCACGTCGTCGGCGTCGGCCGCGATCAGTTCCTCAAACTCTTCTTCCGCGACCATCTCTTCAAACGGCACGAACGAGACGTCGTAACCGAACCGTTTGCCGAGATCGGCGGCGACGTCGTCCATTAACGGTTGATTGATCGTCGCGAAGACGCCGCGCTGGAGTAACAGCGTCACGATGTCTTTCGGTTTGATACCGAGCTTCTCGGCGAACTCCTTCACCGTCGAGCCTTCGATCAAACGCACTGACTTCAGCTCGCCCGCGGACGGCACTTCCAAACGGTTGGCGATGCGGTCTTCGAGCGACATCGCCTTCGGCGGTGGAATGAACTCGCCCTTATCGAACCTACCGGCTCTGCCTTCGACCTTCCTGCCGCCGCGTGGACTGCTGCGACGCGAACGACGGCGACCGGCGTCCGGTGGGGGAATGTAAGTCGTCTGTGGCGTCGCGGTCTCGCCCGGTGTGCCCATGCGTTCAGCGCGGGGAAGTGAAGGACGTTCGCGCACTCGGCCGCTGCGGTCGCCGGGACGCTCTCGCGCCGGCGGCGGTGGCGGCGGCGGCGGCGCGGGCGCGCGCTCGCCGGGTCTGATACCGGCGTTGAGCGCGGCTGCCGTCGGACGCATAACTCTGACTTGCCGCGACGGTGGCGGTAGTGTTGGCGGTGGCGGCGCGGGCGCCGGTGTTCTTACTTCGACGCCGTTCGTCGGCGGCGCACTCGCTTCGACCGGCGCCACCGGCACGGGTTCCTGAACCACCGGCGGCGCGGCGGGCATTGGCTCGGCGGCGACCACAGGCGCCTCGACGACTTCCGGCGCCGGAGCTTCGGCGCGCACGGCAGGCGTCAGCTTCTTCACCAGGCGCGCGGGAATCGGTTGCTTCGCGGCCGTGGGCGACGGCGCAACGGGCGGAGCTTCGACTGGCTCGGCGGGCGCTGCCGGTGTTGCTGCCGGCGCGGCGACGACTGGTTCCGGCTCGTGAACTTCGGGCTCGCCGTCGAGCGCAGGCAATTCGGGGAGCGGCGCCGTGGCGCGCTTCACGACCTTGACGCTGCGTTTGATGGCCGTCTCTTTCTTCGGAAAGTACTTGTTCCGGATCTTCTCGGCCAGCTCTTTCGAGACCGAGTTGGACGGCACGCTCACGTCGACGCCTTCGCGGCGCACTTCTTCAATGAGTCGCTTCGTGTCGAGCTTTAGTTCTTTGGCGAGATCGTAGATGCGAACTTTCGAGGAAACTGTCATGCACTCCTTCTCGACGCTTAATACTGCGTCCTGAAACGACCTAAAAGTGATTAGGAACTTGCTCGTTCCTAACCACTTCAGACGGCGTCGATCAGAAGTTCAACGCTTGACAGTAGCGGAGCGGGCAATACAAACGTCCAGAGTAAACCGGACCCTTGTTCTTCCTAATTGGCTGCACCGTTTGAAGCATCACTGCTTCTCGTCATCCGTGCTCCCGCCTGGTGCAGCATCTTCCGAAACTGCGGGAGTGGTTGGTTCTGTTTCATCGGCTACGGCCAATCCCTCCGGACCAGCATCAGCCTCCGAAACGAGGTCTTGTTCCGCGAGCACTTCCGCGGCCACTTGTTCAACTGCTTCGAGCGCAGCCACGCCTGACGAAGTGATGTCGGGAGACGGCGTGATCGTGTCCGGACGTAAGTCACGGCCGGGCTCCAGCAACGCGATCTCGTCGGCCGGGAGCGGCTCGACTTCCGTAACCGCGACCGGATCCGCTGAATCGCGCGCCAGGATCTCGGGCTCGGCGTGGTACGGCACGCCGTTCTGGACGGCCTCGTCGTAACCAGCGGCCGTCATCTCCAGATTCGGCTCGACTTCCTCAGCTTCAACCGATTCGTCGAGCTCGGCGGAAACTGCGTGTTGTTCTTCAGTTTCACCGGTTTCGCCTTCGCCCGTTTCACCTTCGCCGGGTTCGCCTTCGAGATTGCGATGACGTAGCGCGATCACGGCTTGCGCGGCGTTCAGGATCACTTCCGCTTCGTCGAGCGACAGGTCAAGGAACTCGACCAGATCGTCTACGGTCGTGTTCGCGAGAGCGTCGATGTCGTTGATGCCGTGTTCGGCGAGCGCTTCAGCCTGTTGCGCGGTAACGCCTTCAATCGCCGAGAGTGGCACTGCTTCGCCGGAAGCGATGAGCGCGCCCATCTGCTCGGTGACTTCGCGCTTGATCTCTTCTTCGCTGCGGATGTCGATGTTCCAGCCGACCAGCTTCGTCGCGAGTCGAACGTTCTGGCCGCGCTTGCCGATCGCGAGCGAGAGTTGGTCTTCGTTGACGATGACTTCCATCTGCCGGTTTTCGATATCGGTGATGCGGACCTGGTTGACCTTCGCCGGCGACAAAGCGTTCGCCGCGAACACCGACGGCTCGTCGGACCACTCGATGATGTCGATTTTCTCGCCGCGCAGTTCGCGAATGATTGCCTGGACGCGCGAGCCTTTCATACCGACGCAGGCGCCAACCGGATCGACGTCGCGTTCGTTGGACATCACGGCGATCTTGGCGCGTTCGCCGGGTTCGCGCACCGCGGACTTGATCACGACCGTGCCGTCGTAGATTTCCGGCACTTCCATTTCAAACAACCTGAGCAGCAGCTCAGGCGACGTGCGGGAAACCTCGACTTGCGGTCCTTTTGATTCTTTCGACACGTTATTGATAACGACGCGGATTCGTTCGCCCTGGTTCCACTGTTCGCCGCGTGATTGTTGTGAACGCGGCAGGATCGCTTCGAGGTTGCCGAGATCGACGATGATGTTGCCGCGCTCGAAACGTTTGACGTAACCGTTTACGAGGTCGCCGATCTTGTCGATGTATTGTTCGTAAACGTTGCTGCGCACGGCGTCGCGCACTTTCTGAAACAGGATCTGTTTGGCGGTCTGCGCGGCGATGCGGCCGAGTTCTTCCATGGGTAACGGCAGCAGCAGCGCGTCGCCGAGTTCGACTTCGTCGCCGGCGAGCTCGCGGGCTTCGTCGATAGAGAGTTCGGTGGCGGGGTTTTCGACTTCGTCGACGACCACTTTCGAAGCGGAAAGCTCGATGCCGGTTTCGGAGTTCCAGTCGACCTGGATGTCTTCGCCCGAGCGAAACTGCTTCTTCGCAGCCGCGCGGACGGCCTCTTTCATCGCTTCGATCACGAGGTCACGCTCGATACCTTGTTCCTGGCAAAGCGCCTCGATGTTTTGTGCAATCGATGAACTCATTAAAGTTTCTCTCTATTCGTTTGGCTCGGCGCTAGCTTCTCAAACTGCGTCGTTGAGCCTATTCAATTGTTTACTGCCGTTACTTGCCGGCGCGGCGCAATTCCTCGTTTACGTCAACTTCGAGGTTGGCCTTGGTGATCAAATCCAGCGGCACTCGCACCCGTCCGTTGGTCCGGTCTTCAAAAACCACTTCGTCGCCTTCGAGGCCCAGCAGGCGGCCGCGAAAATTGCGTTGTCCCCCGATAGGCTGCCGGGTTTTCAGCTTCGCGTTACTGCCCGCGAAACGTTCGTAGTCGGCACGTTTGTAGAGACCACGTTCCAACCCGGGTGACGATACTTCCAATGTGTAGGAAGCGTGGATGAAGTCTTCGACGTCCAGAATCGTGCCCAGATGCGTGCTGACTTCCGAACAATCCTCGTGGGTTACACCCTGCAGCTTGTCAATAAAGACACGAACAATGGGTTTGTTCTCGGGGCCGGCAACTTCCGCGTGCACCAGCTCGAGGCCATGGTCGATAGCGACTCGTTCAGCCAATTCCTGGACGCGTGCCGCGATCGAATCGTTCCCCATTGTCATCTCCGAACGTTCTCGCCCCAAAAGAAAAAGTGGGCGCGAAACCCACCGGACGAGACCCCGTGCCTTCGAGCAAGCGGTGAATTATACGGGAAGGGTATTTAGGAGGCAACCAGCGGCACGGCGGCATACCTGTGTTTTTCCACGGGTCTCTCGCGGGAGTCTAGCGGCCGAGGCGGTGGAGCAGAACTTCGTAGCGAGCGTCCGTCCGCAGCGTGTCAAAAACCGGGCTCAATTGGAGCGCGGCGACGTCGATAGTGTGATCGTTTACGGCTTGTTCCAGGGCCTTGAACGCTGCTTCTGTTTCGCCGAGGAACGCGTAAACCTGCGCGAGTGAAGCGGGACTGATGCGGCCGCGCTCGATGCGATCGGACTGCAATTGCAGCCACGCCCGCCAGTAACCTTTCATCCCGCCTTCGTCAAACGCACGCCGGAACGCACTCAGCCTTTCCGGACCCGCGTTCTGAGCTCGCGATGCTTCGATAAACTCCGCCAGGGCTTGCTCGTGCATGCCGCGGAGCTCGTAAGCCCAACCCAGAGCGCGGCGGGTGGCGATGGCTTGCAGATCCGTGGGATCGATGGCGATGGCGCTGCGGAATTGTTCGATGGCTTGGTCGTAATTTCTTTCGTAAAAGAGAAGCTCGCCGAGGTCTTTGGCAATCGCTAACGAATGCGGGTCTAGTTGTTGCGCGCGCAATAATTCTGACTTGGCTGCTGCGGTCCTGCCGCTGGCCGCCAGTAGCGATGAATGCTGTTGCCGGGCGACGGCGTAATTCGGATTCAACTCAATGGCGCGCCGGTATTGTTTCTCCGCGGCTGACCAGTCGAGTTCGTAACGTTGGTCGACAACCGCGAGGGCCGTGTGTGATTCAGCGAGCGAATCGTCTAGTTCGACTGCTTTTATGGCGGCCGTTTTCGCTTTGGCCAGGGCTTCGTTTGGCGTCAGTGCTTGAGCGTCGTAATGCGAGCTAAGAGCTGCGTAAGACTGCGACAGGGCAGCGTAGGCCGGCGCTGAGTTGGGATCCGCGCGTAGCGCCTCTTCGAATTGTTGGATTGACTGTTCGAGAGCCGAGGTCGTTCCTTTGCCGGCGAAGTAACGCCCCTTTTGGTACGCCTCGCTAGCGGGCACGGGGTTCTTCGCGCCGGAGGATCTGACTGTGCGACTCAGCGCGAAGTAACCCGCTACTCCTGACGCCATCAGCACCACGCCTACCAGCCAAAGCCAGCGAGACCGCCCGACCGGTAACGCGGGCTGTCCGGACGAGTTCGTTTGCGGAGCGCCGGCGGTCGGGCGCAGTTCGCCGACGAACCGATAGCCGCGGCGCGGAACTGTTTCGATGTAGTCCTTTCCGTCCGGCGCTTTTCCGAGCGTCTTGCGGAGCAGGTAAATGTTTTGCGTGAGGTTGCTTTCGTCAACCAGGCGATCCGGCCAGATCGTTTTTAGCAGCTCGTCTTTGTTCAGCAACTCGCCCTTGCTCCGCACCAGCGCGATCAGGGTCTCGACCGTCTTTGGCGTCAGCGACAATGCGAGTCCTTCGTGAAACAGCAAGCGGTTGGCGACGTCGATGCGGAAGGCGCCAAACTCATAAAACTGTTCGCCGAAGGTGCTCATAGCCAACACTGAGAAACAATTGAGAGAGAATTGAACGCTCTTTGAGGAATTGAGCGTCGCCTTCAAATTAATCTCTCTCGCCAGCCGATTTCAAGTTCCGAGGTTTGTCATGAAAAAGTTTGCTTCGCCGTTGGGTTCTATCTTGTGCGTGGTTCTGGTGCTCGTTTCGTTTCCCGCTGCGCCGCTTGGTTGCACCACCTTCTGCCTGGTCGGCAAAGGTGAGGTCCTGTTCGGGCGCAATTACGATTGGATCATCGGCGATGGGCTCGTGATGATCAATAAGCGCGGCGTCGTGAAGACAGCGACAATCGTCGAGTCGAACAACGTCGCGAAATGGACCTCGAAGTATGGGAGCGTCACCTTCAACCAATATGGCCGCGAGAACCCGGCCGGCGGCATGAACGAGGCTGGCCTCGTCGTCGAACAGCTCTGGCTCGACGAAACGGAATATCCAAAGGCCGACGCTCGGCCGGCGCTCGGTACGCAGGAGTGGGTGCAATACCTGCTCGACACGTCGGGCACGACGAGCGAAGCGATCAAGAACGGCGCGGCGGTACGCATCGAATCAGAAGTCAAGGTGCATTACCTGATCAGCGACAAAGCGGGAAATGCAGCCACGCTGGAGTTCATTAAAGGTCAATTGATCGTTCACACCGGCGCCGAGCTGCCGATTCCGGCGCTCACGAACAACACCTACGACGACTCGCGAAATTTTGCCTCGCACGCGGATGTGGCGAAGACGACAACGAACGATTCTTTCGACCGTTTCGTGAGAGCGACAAAGAAAACCGAGGAGTTTGAAAGACAGCCGTTAACCGGCGAACAGGCAATCAACTACGCCTTTGCAGTGTTGAGTGACGCCGCGCAAAAGAACCCGACGAAGGATCCCTCGCAATGGACCGCTGTTTACGATCAGAAGCGCGGCCGGATCTATTTCCGCACCTTGCAAAGCCCGCAGATCAAGTGGGTCGACCTGAAGGCGTTTGATTACGCGTGCGGCACGACGGTGAAGATATTCGACGTCAACTCTGCGGAAAGCGGTGATGTAAGCGCGAAGTTCACTGACTACACTCGCAAAGCCAACCGCGATCTAATCGAACGTTCCTTCAACGGCACCGACTTCCTCCGCAGCATCCCACCCGCCGCGCGAACGTACGTCGCCTCCTACCCCGAATCGTTTCCGTGCCGGCAGTGAAGCTGGATAGCGTTAAGGCTGCTTAACAATTCTTACCTCCCCCTCAACTTAACTTTGCTTTCACCGTGTCGGCCACAACCTTGCCGTCGGCGTTCTTGCCGGTCAGGGAGGCTTGGGCGGCTTTCATGACGCGGCCCATGTCTTTGATTGAGGTGGCGCCGGTTTCGGTGATGGCTGCTAGAACTGCGGCTTCGATCTCTTGTTGCGAGGCGGCTTGGGGGAGGTAGGTTTCGATCACCGCGATCTCGGCCTGCTCTTTGTCGACGAACTCCTGGCGGCCGGCTTTCTCATACTGCTCGACCGAGTCGCGCCGTTGCTTCACGAGCGAACGCAAAAGCTTCTGCATCTCGTCGTCGTCGAGTTCGCTGCCCTTCTCGATCTTGCGGTTCATCATCGCGGCTTTCACCATGCGCAACGTCGAGGTGCGCTGCGCGTCCTGCGCCTTCATCGACGCCGTCAGGTCCGCGATTATTTGTTCGCTAAGACTCATCGTTTAAGCCTCCTGGTTTTTAAAAATCATCGCTTCACGTGACCGTTTGACTTCGCCAGGTAGGCGCGCAGAAAACGTCCGGTGTGCGACTGCGGAAGATCCATGATCTCCTCCGGCGTGCCGATACCGACAACGTAACCACCCGCATCGCCACCTTCGGCGCCGAGGTCGATGATGTGGTCCGCGGTCTTGATCACGTCGAGATTGTGTTCGATCACCAGCAACGATCCGCCCGCGTCGATCAGCGCGCGAAACGCAGCGAGCAGTTTGTTGATGTCGTCGAAGTGCAAACCGGTCGTCGGCTCGTCGAAGATGTAGAGCGTCTTCGCACCGGTGCGTTTCAACAAATGCGCCGCGAGCTTGATGCGCTGCGCTTCACCGCCCGACAGCGTCGTCGCCGACTGGCCCAGGCGCAAATAACCAAGCCCTACATCATCAAGCACCTTCAGCCGGTTCGTGATCTTCGGCACTTCGCGGAAGAAGTTGATCGCCTCGCGCACGGTCATGCTCAACACTTCATGCACGTTCTTGCCGCGATAACGCACGTCGAGAATCTGCTGCTTGAAGCGCGTGCCTTTGCACTCTTCGCAAACGAGCTCGATGTCCGCGAGAAACTGCATCTCGACCGTCACCGTGCCGTCCCCCTGGCAAACTTCACAACGCCCGCCCGGCAGGTTGAACGAAAAGTGCGACGGATCGAAGCCGCGCGCCTGTGCCTCGCGCGTGCCCGCAAACACCTCGCGAATCGCGTCATAGACCTTGATGTACGTGACGGGATTCGAACGCGGCGTTCGCCCAATCGGCGACTGGTCCACAAGAATCACGTCGTCGATAAACTGCCCGCCTTCGAGTTTCTGAAACGCACCGACGTGCCCCTGCCAATCGCCGCGCTGTTTCTTCAGGCCCGCGTAAATACAGTCGTGAATCAGCGTCGACTTGCCCGACCCGCTCACGCCCGTCACGCACACGAGCATGTCCAACGGAATGTCCACGTCGATCGCTTTGAGATTGTGTTCGGACGCGCCCTGAATCGTGAGGCGCCGTTTCTGCGGCGGCCGGCGCTGTTTCGGTTCCTTGATCTCCGCGTCGCCGCGCAGATAACGTGCGGTCAGAGAAGCTTCATCGTGCAACAGGCCGGGGAAGTCGCCTTCGTAGATCACGCGTCCGCCGAGTTCGCCCGCGGCGGGTCCGATGTCGAGAATGTGATCCGCGGAGCGCATCATCTCGGCGTCGTGTTCGACAACGAGCACCGTGTTGCCGATGTCGCGCAGGTTCTTTAACAGCCGAATCAGACGATCGTTGTCACGCGGATGCAGACCGATCGACGGCTCGTCGAGCACGTAAAGGGCGCCGACGAGTGACGAACCGAGATTCGTCGCGAGTTGAATCCGTTGCGCTTCGCCGCCCGAGAGTGTCGACGCGAGGCGGTCTAAAGTTAAATAATCCAGCCCAACCTCAACCAGGAACCGCAAACGACGCCGCACTTCAAACAGAATCCGCTCAGCAATCGCCATCTGTTCGGTCGAGAGCTCAAGCGAATCAAAAAACTCCGACGCATCTTTGATCGACAACGAACACAACTCCGGCAACGTGCGTCCACCCACGCGCACATCGCGCGCTTCCTGCCGCAAACGTCCGCCGCCGCAATCGAGACACAACGTGTAGCCGCGATACTTCGACAGAAACACGCGTACGTGCAGCTTGTATTTCTTCGTCTCCATCCACTCGAAGAAGCCACGCACGCCGCCGAAGTCACCGTGCCCTTCGATGATCGCCTGCTGGTCCGCGCGCAACAATTGATTGAACGGCGCCGTCAGCGAGATTTTTTCTGCGCGGCAAAACTGTTTCAGTTCCGCCATGGCCCACTCGTGCTGCGGCTTGGTCCACGGCTCGATCGCGCCTTCTTTCAAAGACAAACCGGGATTAGGGATTACCAGATTCAGATCGAGGCCGATCGTGTTGCCAAAGCCCTGGCATGTCGGACACGCGCCGTACGGATTGTTGAAACTGAAGAGACGCGGCTCGGGCGTCGCGTAGACGGTACGGTCGTAGCGGCATTCGAAGTGTTCGGAAAAACGAAAACGCTGTGCATCAGGTCCCGCGGTTTCGATCACGGCGCTGCCGTGGCCTTCCTGAAAACAGATCTCGAGTGAATCGACGAGGCGCTGTCGGACATCGCCGCGGGCGGTCAAACGATCGACGAGGACGAAAACGTCTTTGAAGTCACTGCGCGTGTAATCGTCAGGCGAGTTGAGATCGAGCACCTGGCCGTCAACAAATAGCCGTGTAAAACCACGTTGCATCAGGCTCATGACATGCGCGGTGATCGCCTGGCGTGTTGGCGAAGCCGCGCGCCGCTTCGTCAATACGCCACGTTTGCGTCGCTCAGTCTCTTGCCCGGCGGTCTCGTTACCTTCTTGCCGCGCGCCGACAGCAGCCGGAAACAGCACGTAGAACCGCGTCCCTTCGGGCAAAGTGCTGAGGATCTCGTCGGCCGCGGATTCCGGCGAGTCGCGCGAAACAAGCCGTCCACACACGCGGCAAAACGTCTGGCCGACACGCGCGAAGAGCAATCTCAGGTAGTCGTAAATCTCAGTCTGCGTGCCGACGGTCGAACGCGGATTACGCGTCGAGTTCTTTTGCCGAATCGCGATCGCTGGCGCGATGCCGCTGACCTCGTCGACGTCGGGCTTGTCCATCCGTTCGAGAAACTGGCGCGCGTAGGCGGACAGCGACTCGACGTAGCGCCGCTGGCCTTCGGCGTAAATCGTGTCGAAAGCGAGCGACGACTTGCCGGATCCACTCACGCCCGTGACCACGGTCATCTGGTTGATCGGAATCGAGAACGAGACGTTTTTGAGGTTGTTGACCCGCGCCCCTCTTACCTGAATTGCTTCTTGCGACATGCTTGTATCGATTCTTGCATAGTGGACAAATCACCAATGATAGCCGAAAATGCGCGCGATATGAAAACCTCTCAATTTCTCCTTCACGGGTTTCGGAGTCCGCGCGAGATTGCCTCTTATGCGCTGGGAAAACTCGAACGACAGGTGCTCGAAGAAACGTGGCGGCGTGGGGAAGTCAGCGTACGCGACATTCACCGCGCGTTCGACGAGCGTATCGCTTACACAACGCTCATGACCACACTCAATCGGCTTTACAAAAAGAAACTGCTCGCGCGACGCAAACACAGTCGCGCTTTTTTGTATCTGCCAGTGGTGGGTCGCGAGGATTTCGACCGCGGGATTAAAGAGGATGTCGTTGACGGCCTGCTCGGTCACGGCGCGGATGAAGTCGAGCCGGTTTTGGCGTGCATCGTCGACACCATTACCGAACGAGATCGCGAACTGCTCGACGAGCTCGACCGCCTCGTACAAGAAAAGAAGCGCGAACTGAAACGAGATTAATCCGCGATGTACCTATTCCTCGGCATCACTCTCGTATTTGCCCTGCTGCTGGCGATCAACGCGACGGCAACGATGGCCGTCGCCGGTCTCAGTCGCCTCGGCAAGCGACTGCTGTGGAGCTGCTCCGCGCGTACGAGAGCCGAGATTTTATTTGTGATGCGCATCGGCCCACCGGTGATCGCGATCGTGGCGCTCGCCGCTTTCATGATCCCGTCGTATCTGATCTACGAGCCGCACAAAACCGAAGAATTCGTTAGCTGGAAACTCGGCACACTTGCGGCGCTTTCCGCCGTCGGCGTGGCGCTCGCGATCTCGCGCGGCGTGCGTTCGTGGCTCGCAACGCGCTCGTTGTTGAAACAGTGGCTCGCGACGTCGACTCCGATTCAACTCGACGGGATCGCTGTGCCGACGTTTGTAGTCCAACACTCGTTTCCGATCATCGCGGTCGTCGGCGCGCTCAGGCCGCGACTTTTCATCGCTCACCAGGTGCTCGACTCATTGAGTCAGGAAGAACTCGCGGCAGCGATCGCGCACGAGTGCGGCCACCTCGCCGCCCGCGACAACTTAAAACGTTCGGTGATGCGGATCAGCCGCGCCGCGCTCCTGCTGATTCCGTGTGGCCGTTCGCTCGATCGCGCGTGGAGCGACGCGTCGGAATCGGCTGCCGACGAACACGCCGCCGAGCGCAGTTCGCTGGTCGCGCTCAATCTCGCGTCGGCGCTCGTACGCATCGCGAAGATGATTCCGAAAGGCCAGCAGCAGATTATGCCTGCTTCCGTTTCGGCATTTCTGTCAGACGACGAAGACACGCCGCGAGTGAGGGTACGAGTGCGCCGCCTGGTCGAACTCGCCTCGACCGATCCCCGCCAGTTAGTCAGTAGTGCGCCGTTGTTTCGCTTCATGCCGTGGCTCGTGCTGACCGCTTTGGTCGTCACTGGAGTATCGATTGAAAGCCGGCCGCAGGTTTTGGCCGGAGTGCACACTTTCCTCGAACAGGTCGTCAAGTTCCTCAGCTAGTCCCCACCTTCGCAAAAAAAGAAATACGATGGCTGGTAGTAGTTCGCCGGCGGCGTTAAAGTCCTATTTCCTCCCGTGGGTTCGTTTCACAAACCAAAGGAATTGGCGGTGCCGAACATGAAATTCAAAAGTCTGTTTTCCTTGCCTTTCGTACTTGTCACCCTGCTTACTTTCATCGTTGCGCCCGCGCTCGCGCAGTCGCCGAACACGGCGACGATGATCGTCATCGTTGCCGACCAAAACGGCGCGGTCGTGAAGGACGCGCACGTTTCGGTCGTGAACACCGCCACCGGCGACTCACGCGACGCCGTCTCCGGCGGCGACGGGGCCGCTACGTTTCCCGGGTTGTCGCTCACCGGAACTTACAAGGTGACCGTTGCGCGCGAAGGTTTCGGCAACGAGGAACGGAGCGGTTTGACGTTGCGCTCCGGTGAAACCGCGACGATCAAGGTGACGCTGCTCGCCGGGTCGCAAAACGCGGAAGTCACGGTCTACGGCACCGCTGAAGGCGTGCGCGCGGATCCGTTGATCGGCATCCCGTTGCGCAGCGAACAGATCAACGAAACGCCGATCCTCGGCCGCAAAACGACCACTTTGCCGTTGCTCAATTCCGCCTTTCGCCAGGGCAAAGGAACGGGCGATCTCTTCGTCAACCAGATCTATTTCATCACCGGTGCGGGATCGCGTCGCGCCACGACGGTCACACTCGACGGCGCGAACAACGACGAAGGCTGGGGCCGGCAGACGGCGGTTGCGACGATTCCGATCGGCGCGATTCAGGAGATCGCCGTACTCTCAAATGCGTTTTCGGCGGAGTATGGCTGGACCTCGGGACCGGCGCTGAACATCGTCACCAAGTCGGGCACCAACGACGTTCACGGCGAAGCGTTGTTCATGTTTCGGCCCGGCGACTGGCAAGCCGAGACGTTCTCGACCAGGGATTTTTGCCCGCGCACCGTTCCGACCTGCGTCGTGCCCAGCACGCTGCGAGCGATCAATCCGGTCGATATTCCCGATGCGCTACAGCAGTACTCGGCCACGATTGGCGGTCCAATAGTCAGGGATCGAACCTTCTTCTTTGCCACGGCTGACTACACGCGGCAAAACCGCACTACGTTTCTTTCGACCTCGCTGCCGGCGTTCGTCCTGCCGGCTGACGGCAACCTGGCCTACACGGGCCATTACCGGCAGTTTCTTTTAGACGCGCGCGTCGATCACAAGCTCACGTCAAACCAGAACCTCGCGGTGCGGATGAACGTCGACCGTTTCTTCGACGACAATCCGCAGGATGCGGTCGGCGGCACAAACGCTCCGAGCGTCGCGCGCCGTTATTCGCGCCGCGCGTGGACCATGCAGGTCAATCACACGGCGGTCATCAACACGAAGCTCATCAACGAAGCGCGCTTCGCGTATCTGCACGGCGATCCGGTGACGCTTTGGGAAGCTCAGAACCTGTCGACCACTTACACGCGCGGCGGCGCGGTGCCGTTCACGATCGGACAATCACGTGCATCGGATCTCTGGAGTCATCAATTCCAGTTCACCGACACGATCTCGTGGTCGGTCGGCAAGCATTATCTGCGGTTCGGCGGCAGCGTCATTCATCACACGTCGGGTGGTACGGGCAGCGAGCCGGGCACGGCGATCCTCGGGACGTTCACGTTCAAGAACACAACGACTGCGCCGTTCGGACAGTTGACCCTGAACGACGTGCAGAACTACACGCAGCCGATCGACTTCGGTATCAACAGCTACGAGTTGCCGCAGTGGCTCAACACGCTGTTCATTCAGGACAGTATTCACTTGCGGCCAAACTTCACGCTTGACCTCGGGCTTCGTTACGACCGACAGACGCTCACCGACGCCAAGAAGAACTTCGCACCGCGCATCGGTTTCGGCTGGCATCCAGGCGGCGATCCGCGGCTCGCGCTTCGTGGCGGCTACGCGATGTACTACACACAGATTCGTGCGAATGCCGTCGCGGGCTATCTCGTTAACGGCCTCGACGGACTGACGACCTACACCGCGATCGCCGGCCAACCCGGATTTCCGAGTTGCTTAGTGGGTTCGTGTCTTCCGGTTAACGTCGATCCAAAGACGATTCCAGCCTCGCAACTGCCTGCTCGCGACATTACGATCCGCGCCGGCTTGCGCGATTTCTATCGCGATCAGTTTGCGCGGTTCGGCCTGAATTTCGATAAGCTGCCGAACTATCCGGACGAGTTGGTGAATCCGCGCAGCCAGGTCTTCACTCTCGGGGTCGAGCGCGAGTTTTTCAAAGGCTTCTTTTTCGGCGCCGACTACGTTCGCCAACACTGGTCCAACCTCGATCGGACCGTCGATCTGAACGCACCCACGCCTTTTCCGCGCACTGCGCCCGGTCAGACCAGAAGCGTCGCCGCCGCGAACAACACGCGTCCGATTCTTCCGGTGCCCGGCGGCGTTCGTCAGGTCAACGTGATCATGAATCTCGGGGTGGCCGACTACAACGGTTTGCAAACGCAGTTCAGCTATCGCGGTAACCGGCGCTTGTACGCTTCGGTGAGTTACACGTTTTCGAAGGCGACAAACACTTTCGAGCCGGACGGCAATGGCATTGGGCCAAACGAAAGCAACATCTCCCAACTCGGAGAGCTGGAGCGCGGCCCAAGCGTCGTGGACCAACGTCACCGCGGCGTAGTGACTTTGTATTACCGCTTTCCGTGGGATTTTACGGCGGGAACGGTGTCGATGTTTGCTTCGGCCCGGCCGTTCAACGCGACGACCGGCATCGACAATAACGGCGACGGCATCAACAACGATCGTCCAATCGTTAACGGCACGGTGCTCAGCAAGTCCGCGTTTCGCGGCTCGCCCACTTCGGAAGTAAACGCCTTCATCGAGAAGCGCTTTAAGACCTCAGAACGCACCAGCATTCTGTTGCGGCTCGAAGGCTTCAATCTTTTCAATCATGGAAACTTTCTCGGACGGGGCGTGACGGTTTATGGTGACGGGACTGTCGCGGTGCCGACGTTCGGTCAGTTTGTTGGTGCGGTGGGAACGGCTACGAATGCGATCCCGGCGTTTGCGAACATCGATCCGCCGCGGATGTTTCAGATCCAGGCCCGGTTCACGTTCTGAAACCGTTGAGACGGTTTCCCGCGGTTAGATCGGAGGGGTTTCTTCGAACGGCAGATCCGGCTGGTAACCTTTGTCGCGGCCGGCGACGTAGAGCCGCATGGCGAACCACAGAATTCCAAGCGCCAGAGCAATCCAAACAGCGGCCCACAAAATCGGGGGGAGCCCGGTAGCGTGTGCCATGTTCACGGCGTCGGTCGGAACGGCCGGAGCAAACGGTGACGAGAGGAAGAAGACAGTTTTCAAATCAAAGAGCGCGTTGAGCACGCACTGCACGGCAAGAAAACTCACGAAAAACGTCGCGACGCGCGCACTCGCAAAACGCGCTATCAAAAACAGGCCAACCGCCAGAAGCAAACCCGCCAACAGCGTGAAGGGAATTCCCGACCACGCAGTCAAAGAAAAGAGCGGCTTGATCAAGCCGTAGATCATCGTCAGTCCGAAGATCAGCACCGAGCAACAGAGCAACACGATCCGCGCTGACGTCGCTTTGCGAATCAGCACCAGCAGCAACGCGCCAAACGCCATCGAGCCGAGATAGCCGGCGCTCGAGATGAACACTTGGGAGATGAATCCACCCTGCGTCGTGTAAGTCTCGCCGCTCGCGTTCATCGCGACGCTCAGACTCTCGACGGAGTTGCCGGTCAGCAAGGCGGCGATTGCGTGTCCGCCTTCGTGAATGAAGGTGACGAAGATTCGGAACGGATAAGTCAGAATCTCGGCGTAAGGAATGAACCAGAGGACCACGGAAATCGTCGCGGCGACCAGCAGCGTCATGGCCTGCGGTCGCGCATCTTGTGAAAGCCTGAATCTCATCTTTATTACTCCGGCTGGCGGTTTGAGCGTATTTTAGTTCGCAGGGGCTAAAACGCACAACGCGGACGGGATGTTCCGCTACGTCGAATAATCGCCCGATTTCCCGCCCGTCTTCCGTTCGAGGCGAATGTCGGTAATCGTCATGCCTTTTTCGAGCGCTTTGCACATGTCGTAGACGGTCAGTGCTGCGACTGAGACGGCGGTCAACGCTTCCATTTCGACACCGGTTTGCGCTTTCGTCGAGACGTCCGCTTCTAAAGAGACGCCGGTGTCGGTTAGCTCGGCCCGCACGTCGATGTGCGTCAGCGGTAACGGATGACAAAGAGGAATCAGATCGGACGTGCGTTTCGCGGCCATGATGCCGGCGAGGCGCGCGGCTTCCAACGGATCGCCTTTCGGCGTGCGATGTTCACGCAGCGCAGCCACGGTTTCCGCGCTCATCAACACGCGCGCTGAAGCGACCGCGCGGCGGGCGGTTGTTTCCTTGTCACTCGTGTCGACCATGCGGATGCGGCCCTGATCGTCGACGTGAGAAAGCTGCGTCATGGCACAGAGTAGATAACAAAGGGTTGGCGCGAGGCAAGTAGATCTCGCGCGTCGTGGTGGGGCAGTTATGGCAGGCGCACGACTCTGACGAGTGAGTTTGCTTCGAGTGTTTTCGTTCCCGCGGGCACGATGATTAGCGCGGTCGTGATGGCGAACGCGACGAAGTCAGACGAGCCGCCCCACTTGAGTGGAAACGCGATCAGTTCGCCGTCATCGTTGGTGGTGAGTTGCGCCGGCAGATAACTCTCGCGGTCGACGTTTCCTTTCACACTGCGCGCCAGCACCGCGGTTTCGTGCTTCAGCGCCGGATCGGTTACGCCTTGCATGGCGAGCAGAGCCGTGCGCGCGAACAGATTGAAGGTCACCGCCACGGAAACCGGATTGCCCGGCAGGCCAAACACGAACGTCCCGTTTGGCAGTCGCGCGAAGACCGTTGGTTTGCCGGGACGCAGCGCGACGCGTTCGAAGAAGATCTCCGCGTCGAGTTCCTTCAGCGCTGCTTTCGTGACGTCGTAAACGCCCATCGAAACACCGCCTGAGGTAACGATCGCGTCGCAACTCTTCGCGGCTTCAGAAATCAGTTGCGAGAGCACTGACGTTTCGTCACGCGCGAGTGGCAGCCGTTGGACCACGGCGCCGGCAAGTTGCGCATACGCGGCGATCGAGTAGTTGTTGGAATCGCGAATCTGGTCCTGGCCGGGCTTTTCGTCGACGGAGACGAGCTCGCTTCCGGTCGCGAGTACGCCGACGCGCGGGCGTTGGCCCACCACTACTTCCGCGTAACCAAACGCCGCGAGCACCGCCATCATCGCCGCGTTGATCGCGACGCCGCTTTGCAAAACGATCTCGCCGGCTTTGATCTCCGCGCCGCGCTTGACGATCGACTTTCCGACTTCAACGCTCTCGAGCAGTTCGACGACGGCGCCGTCTTTGAGTTCGTGAGCCAATTCCACCTGCTGCACGCTGTCGGCGCCGGCGGGTACGGGCGCGCCGGTCATGATCCGGACGGCTTCGCCTTGATTGACCTCGTGATGCCAGCCTTTTCCCGCGGCTGACTCGCCCACAATCCGCAAACGCACGGGCGCGTCGCTCGTTTCTTCGGCGCGCACGGCGTAGCCATCCATTTGCGAACGATCGAACGGCGGCAGATCGGAATCGGCGACGATGTCTTCGGCGAGTACGCGATTGAGAGCGTCGTGGAGCTTGACGCGTTCGGACGGCAGCGGCCGCGTTTGTTGTCTAACGATCTGAATAGCTTCCGCTACCGAAATCATTTCTGGTTCGTGTCTATCCGTGTTATCTGTGGCTAAAAACCGAAAGGCCGGTTTTAGGACCGGCCTCTCAAGGTTGGCGGAGGCATTCAGCCTCGATTGGTCACCGTCCTCACCCCGGCAACCACATTCACCGTTGGAGGGGATTGTAATCAAAAAAACCGCCGGGTCAATAGCAGTCTGCGGATTATTAGCAAAACGCTATAAAACAAAAGACCAGCCGCGTGAACTGGTCTTCGTTATTGAGCTTAATGGCGGAGCCGACGGGACTCGAACCCGCGACCTCCGACGTGACAGGCCGGCGTTCTAACCAACTGAACTACGACTCCGCAAAGAACTTCGCTGCCGCTGAGGCTTGGTAGGCACGGAGGGACTCGAACCCCCAACCTCTTCCTTGTAAGGGAAGCCGTCTACCATTGACGTACGTGCCTTCATCAGGACCAGCCCTGTCGCCGGCCCGTTCTCAACTAAACTAACTCGCATAAAACTCGGCAGGGCACGCGTCTCAAACAACGATGAACCGCAGCGAGTCGTCATGCTAAGCGAGGCGCTGTGGAGTGTCAAGTTATGCTCGCGCCGCTAAAATTGAATGGTTCACGGTTTTGCAGTTTACGCTGAGGCGGGTTTATATTCTCCTCACGAGCCCATCTGAATTTAGCTATGCGTCTCTTTATTACTAGTGTCTTTCTGATTGCGCTTTCGATCTCCCCTCAACAACCGCAGCAACGTCCGCGTCGTGTCAACAACAACACGGACCAAAACACTGAGGCCCAGAAACCAGCGCCGCCGGCGCCGAGCGGGTCGCAGCAGGATCTCGACGAAGGCGATGTAATCCGCACCGATACGCAGCTCGTCTCCGTGCCGGCGGTGGTGACGGACAGTGCGGGGCATCCGCTCGCCGGTCTGAAAGAGGAAAACTTTCGTCTCATTGAAGACGGCCAGCCGCAAACGATCACCAACTTCGGCACCACCGAAACACCTTTCGAGATCGCGCTTTTGCTCGACACGTCAGGTTCGACGCGCGACGACGTCGCGCTCATTCGCGCCGCTGCGAACAGTTTTATCGAAGCGCTCCGTCCGGGCGATCGCGTCGGCATCGTTGCTTTCAACACCGCGAAAAGTGGGAATGATTCGGTTGCCACAGTCGACGTGCTGTCGCGTTTGACCAGTGATCGTGGTGAGTTGCGCAATGCGATTGAAAACCTCGGCTCCAGCAACGGCACGCCGTATTACGATGCGTTGCAAAAAGTAGTCGACTCTGTTTTCCACGATCCGCCGAGTGATGAAGTGCGTGGCCGGCGCGCTGTCGTTGCTTTGACCGATGGCGTCGACTCGGCGAGTAATTCCGACTTCGGCAGTGCGAAACTCAGACTCTCGCAAGCCGGTGTTGCGTGTTACTTCGTGCAGATCAACACGGAAGACTTCGTTGAAGATCGGCTGATGAAAGATTGCCAGGACGACGGTCAGCTCTCGCTTTCGCAACGACAGATTGAGCGTTATCGCCGGTTGATTACGCCGCCGCCGAAGGCTGAAGATTTCAACAGCTTCTGTAGCATGGGACCGTTTGAACGAATGTCGATCAGCCGCGAGCTTTACAACATCGCGCGGCGCGAAATGAACGATCTCTCGCGTGTGTCCGGCGGGCGCAGTTTTCAGGCGGCAACGTTGGCTGACGCGCGCGCTGCGTTTGCGCGCGTCGCCGCCGACATCGGCACGCTTTACAGCATCGGTTACTATCCAACCAACAAAGCGCGCGACGGAAAGTTTCGCACGATCAAAGTCGAGCTCAAGGGCGTGAAAGACAAGGCCCAGATTCGCGCGCGCGACGGTTATTACGCACCCAAACAATGAGAGGAATTGTCGATTGCCGATTGTCAATTGCCGATTTAAAGCAGGTGTTCAGAAGTACTACTTAAATTGGCAATCGGCAATCGGAAATCGACAATTACAAGATGCCGAAACCTTTCAATCGAATCTTGCTAATCGTGCTCGACGGCGCCGGGATCGGCGCCATGCCCGACGCGCCCGAGTGGGGCGACGCGGGTTCGGACACGTTCGGACACATACTCGAATCGCGCCCGGTGAGTTTGCCGAATTTGCAGCGTTACGGGCTCGGCAACATTCGTCCGCTCGCGAACCTGCCGCCGATTGATCACCCGGCCGGTTCGTATGGCCGTTGTGCTTTGCGCTCGAACGGCAAAGACACGACGACTGGTCATTGGGAGATGGCCGGGATCATTCTTGAACGTGCTTTCCCGACGTATCCTGATGGCTTCCCGTCCTCTGTTCTTGATCGCTTTGTGCGCGAGGCTGACGTGCCTGGCATACTCGGCAATATTCCCGCGTCGGGCACGGAGATCATCAAGGTGCTCGGCGAGGAGCACGTTGCGACCGGCAAACCGATAGTTTACACGTCCGCTGATTCGGTGTTTCAGATCGCGGCGCACGAAGAAGTGATTCCGCTCGGACGGCTTTATCAGATGTGTGAGGTCGCGCGCCGCATACTCGACGGCGAGCACAAAGTCGGGCGCGTGATTGCGCGGCCGTTCTTGGGCCAACCGGGGGCGTTCTATCGCACTGAGAATCGGCACGATTATGCGGTGCCGCCGCCGCGCGAGAATCTATTGCCGGCGTTGGCTGACGCGGATCTCGACGTCGTCTGTATCGGAAAGATCGCGTCGATTTACGACTCGCTTGGCGTTACTCAGGACCTGACGGCTAAGAACAACGAGCAATCGATCTCGCAAACGCTCCGCGCGCTCGAAGAACCGACGAACGGTTTGATCTTCTCCAACCTCGTCGACTTCGACATGCTTTACGGCCACCGCCGCGACACGGAAGGCTACGCGAAAGCGCTCGAACACTTCGACACGCGCCTGCCCGAGATCGAATCTGTAATGCGCAACGATGACCTTATGATCATCACCGCGGATCACGGCAACGATCCGACCTTCCGCGGCTCCGATCACACGCGCGAGTACGCGCCTCTGTTAGTCTTCGGCAAATCCGCCCATCCGGGCATCAACCTCGGCACCCGCCCCTCCCTGGCCGACATCGGCCAAACGATTGCGGAGAACTTCGGCCTAAGACTGACCGCCGGCGAGAGCTTCCTATCTGTTCTTCAGATCGACTAGTTCCGCTTGTCAAGCCCTGTGCTAAACTCGCGGCCATGAATACTCACGTTACCGAACTATTCGCACAAGCCTCAAACCTTTCGGAAAGGGAACGGGCCACCCTCGCTGGCTTGTTGATTGAAAGTCTCGAGTCGGAGATCGATCCGGACGTCGAAGAAGCCTGGCGCGAGGAGATCGAGCGCCGTGTAGCGGAACTGGATTCCGGTACTGCCAGGACAGTGCCGTGGGAAACAGTTCGAGCTGAGCTTCTTCGTCGTACCAGATGAGCCGGCAAATAATCCTTCACTCGGAAGCCGGAAATCTTCGAAGCGTTAGCGTGGTACGACGAGCGGAGCGCTCTGGCCGCGCGCGCATTCGTTCAGGAATTGAGCTATGTCGTGAGGTTGGCTTCGCGAGCGCCGCACAACTGGCCTGTCTGTTTCGGCAGAACGAGACGTGTCGTGTTCCCGCGCTTTCCCTTCGATTTGATTTTCAGAACTAAAGGTAAGGCGCTTGAGATCGTTGCCGTGGCCCACCATCGCCGGCGCCCGTACTACTGGCGCAGGCGTTGAGATCTACTTCTTCGTTAGGCTTCGATAAACGAGCTCGAGCCACATGTCGGTTTTGACGAAGCCGGTGCCCCAGGGTTTCCATTCGGCGGGGAGGCCTTCGGATTTGATTTGGGCCAACGTCTTACCAGCAGCGATCTTCTGGCGGACGATGCCGGTGGTTTCGACGAGCATCCGGTGGTAGGACTTCAGATCGTCGAGAGTAGAGATCGGACCGTGGCCGGGAATCAGTTTTGCCCCGGCTGGTATCTTGTCGATTAAGGCGGCGACATTCGTGATCAGTCCTTCAACACTGCCGCCACTCTCCAAATCAACGAACGGAAAACTTCCCGAGAAGAAGTCGTCGCCGAGATGCACCACGTTTGACGTGGTGAAGAAGATGACGCTGTCGCCGTCAGTGTGTCCGTGCGGAAAATGAATCGCGCGGATCTCTTCGCCGTTGAAATGCACTGACAAAGCCTGGTCAAACGTAATCACCGGCAACGCTTCCGGCGGCGATGCGGGCGTGGTTGATTTGAAGAACTCTGATTTTTGTTCGGTCGAGAGTCGCTTGCGGACGTTGTCGTGCGCAATGATCGGCGCCTCCGGCCCAAAAGCGACATTGCCGCCGGTGTGATCGCCGTGCCAGTGGGTGTTGAGAATGAACCGCAGCTTGCCCTGGCCCAACGTCTTCAACGACGCGCGAATCTTGTCAGCCAGCGGCGCAAACTGATCGTCGACAATCAAGATGCCGTCTGCGCCGACCGAGACGCCGATGTTTCCACCCGCGCCTTCGAGCATGTAGACGTTCCCGGCAACCTTTGTCGCCTTGATTTGAACTTTCGAATAGTCAGTTTGCTGAGCGGCAACCGGCGATGCAAACACGAGCACAAAGGCAACGATGAGAGTTTTCATAAACTGTTTTACGCCTCGGGGTTTTTCAGCACGGCGATGAACGGAAGGTTGCGGTAGCGTTCGGCGAAGTCGAGGCCGTAGCCGACGACGAACTCGTCAGGAATCTTAAAGCCGAGGTAGTCGATCTTAACTTCCTTTTGCCGCCGCTCGTACTTGTCGAGCAGCGCGGCAAGCTTCACACTCGCTGCCCCGCGCGCGTGCAGGTTTGCGAGCATGTACGAAAGCGTGAGACCGGTATCGACGATGTCTTCGACGACGAGAATGTGACGGCCCTCGATCGGCACGTCGAGATCTTTCATGATGCGAACCTCACCCGACGTACGCGTCGAAGATCCGTAACTGGAAATCGCCATGAACTCGAGGCTCAAGCGCGTGTCGATCGCGCGCATCAGATCGCTGAGAAAAAAACATGCGCCCTTCAGCACACCGATCAAGAGCGGATTGAGTCCGGCGTAGTCGTGACTGATTTGTGCGCCGAGTTCCTTGATGCGCGCGCGAATCTGTTCCTCTGACAGCAGGGTTTGCAGGTTGGGGTTGCTGAATTCCGAATTGATTTGCGCAGAAGAGGTAGCCAACTCGTTCTCCTTCTCGTGCTCGGGTTGATTTTGCAAGACGTTTGCCTGGGTGCCGTGTGGTGCGACATACTATGCAAGCTCTTCCTTAAGGTCAATGCGTCATAGCCCCAATCATTCCATTCGCACACTGCTGCTCGTCATTGCGTTCGTTGCTTTCGTCACACCGGCGCTCGCACAAACAACTGCGATTCAACCGTGTGAAGCAACGCCGAGTCCAGCCAAACCCGCAACCAGCAACACACCCGTCAAGACCGGCGTTCATAGCTCGCAGATCGTCGTCGACGAAAGCATTCCCGCCGATCCGGAGCTCGAGAAACTACTCGCGCCCTACAGCGCCAAGGTGCGCGCGCTGAGTCTCGTCATCGGTCGGCTCGAACGGCCGTTGAAGAAAGAACCAGTCGGCGCGGGATCGTTAGGAAACTTCGTCACCGACGGCATTCGAAGTTACGCAGAAAGCAAACTCGGCAAACCCGTAGCGCTTGCGATCATGAACGCCGGCGGCTTGCGCAAGAACGCGATTTCCGAAGGCGAACTGCGCGCGAGCGACGTCTTCGAACTGTTGCCGTTTGAAAACGCGTTGATGGTCGTCGAGATCAGCGGCGCGAATTTACTGAAGTTGTTGCCGCCGTTGGTGCGCGACGCGCAATCCGGCGCGCGGCTTCAGTTCAAGTGGAACGATCAGAACCGGCCCGAATTCATCAGCGGCAAACTCATCGACGCCAGCGGACACGAGCAGGAGATCGATCCCCACAAGACCTACACGATCGTCACGATCGATTACTTATTGAAAGTCGGCGGCGGCGCGTTCGCTCCGCTCAAAGAAGCGACGAACGTGACGCCGCTGAACATAACTTTGCGCGACGCGATGATGGAATACGTGAAGAGCGAAACCGCCGCGGGCAGGATGATCCGCGCGCGCGTTGATGATCGTTACGTGCAGGTTGGACCAGGACCGAAAGGCACGCCGGAGGAACCGCGATGATCGATCGTCGTAAATTTCTGAGTTCGTCGGCGATTTTCGGCGCGGCGCTGGTTACATCGCCGCGTACCTTCGCTTTCGGCGCCGATGAAGTCGTCATCACGATCCTGCACACGAACGACACGCACTCGCAGATCGATCCGCTTCCCGCCAACGACCGAAACGCCGGGAAGGGAGGCGTTGCGCGTCGCGCTACACTCGTCAAACGCATCAGAAAAGAGAATCCCAACACGCTGCTGATCGACGCGGGCGACGTGCTCCAGGGCACTCCATACTTCAACTTCTATCGCGGTGAAGTCGAATACAAAGCGATGTCGGCGATCGGTTATGACGCGAGCACGCTCGGCAATCACGAATTCGACAACGGCATCGAGGGGCTCGCCGCCGCGCTGAAGTTTGCCAACTTCGATATCGTCTCGACGAATTACGACGTGAAAGGCACCGCGCTCGAAGGCCGCATCAAACCTTACGTAGTGAAGACCGTCGGCGGTATACGCGTCGGATTGTTTGGTTTGGGCATTAGTCCGACGGCGCTTATCACACCCGAAAATTTCAAAGGCATCACTTACAACGATCCGGTGATCGCCGCGCGCAACGTGGTAAAGACATTGCGCGAACAGGAACGCTGCGCGCTCGTCGTTTGCATGTCGCATCTCGGTTACCCTTTCAAAGACCGGCCCAGCCCCAACATCGACGACGTGAAACTCGCGGCGCAAGTCGACGGCATCGACTTCATCGCCAGCGGACACAGTCACCTCTTCATGGACCAACCCGCCGAGCAAACACAACCTTGCGGCGCGAAGACGTTGATCTTTCAGGTCGGCAAGAGCGGCATCAACGTCGGGCGAATGGATTTCACGTTCCGCACCGGCAAGCTGATCGGCGCCGCCGGGCACGTGCTTGGTTTGAGAGACGAGAATGGATGAGACTCGCGATCGAATTCGGGCTTTAGTGCGCGACGTGCTGGAGAAGGCCGCGCCGCCGTCTGAAACAACGGCCGCGCCTGAAAGCAGCACGCCCACTCGCTTCGTCAACACGGTGCCGGCGGAAACGGAAACGCAAAGCGGCGGCGGCGTGACGCGTGACGAGTCGGCAAAGAGCGTCATCACTGAAGACGACGTGCGCGGGTTGGACCAGGGTGCGGTTTTGCGCATCGGCGAAGACGCGCGGCTAACGCCGCTAGCGGCCGACATCGTTAAAGAGCGAAACATCCAGCTCGTGCGGCGCAACTCGCGCCGCGGTTCAAGGGCTTCCAAGCTGATCGCGGTCGGCGCGGATCACGGCGGCTTCAAGATGAAAGAGGAGTTGAAAGTTTTGTTGGGCCAGCTCGGTCACAAAGTGCAGGACTTCGGCACCAATTCGGAAGACGCCGTTGATTATCCCGACTTCGCGCACGCTGTGGCGCGTGCTGTTTCCGAAGGCAGTTCTGATTTAGGGATCATCATCGACGGCGCGGGCGTTGGCAGTGCGATGACGGCGAATAAAGTTCCCGGTGTTCGGGCTGCGGCATGTTACTCGGTGACCGTGGCCAAAAACTCGCGCGAGCATAACGGCGCGAACGTTCTCACGCTCGGCAGCAAAACGATCTCCAGCGCCGAGATGCGCGACATCGTGACCGCGTGGCTCTCCACGGACCTCACCGAAGACCGCCACCGCAAGCGCGTCGCAAAGATCGACGCGATTCAGCGACAGTATTCACGCTAGCGAGAGCAGCGACGACAGTTTCAGGCTAGAACTCAAACTCCTTTCCCACTAGGAGGACCACATGGCTCAACCAGCCACGGACTCACCACAGATCGTGATCAGCTACCACGCCGACGACGAGAAGTGGCGCAACCGACTTGTCACGCATCTCGACCTCGCGGTGGACAAGTTCGGGGTTCTCGATGATCGGATAACATCACGCGCGCCAACCCGTGATTTCAGCAAGGACTTCCTGGCGTCTTTAAAAAGGGCGAAGGTGCTGGTGTTACTCATCTCCCAGAAGTACCTCGGTTCAGACTGGTTCATGGGCGGAGACGGTCTGAATGTAATCGACGATCTCTTACACGGAGACTTATCTGTTTTGAGCGTGATAGTGGAGGAACTGAAAGACGAACATGCTTATCTTTTGCGCGCTCTGCCCCTACCGTTCAACATGACTCCGCTGGCTGAAGCGAGCAACGAAAAACAGAACTCTATTCTCGCGCGGTTAGCGCGCGAAGTGGTGAAGGTTCTGGAGCACGGTGTTGCAGAACACGAACCACTCGACGTCACAGAGCCGCTGACAACTGATAACCTTGCGCGCTTCGCAATGTCGGATGAAGTCGACAGTGTCTTAGTGCGCGCTTGTAAATTGGCGACAGGCTCGACATCTCCCATAGTAACAACACCGGCTTTAGTGTTTGCCCTGGCACAAAGTGGCCGCGAGCCAGCCGAGTACTTTCGCACGCCTCAATTTCTTTGGGGTGAATTAACCGCGCAAGGGGACGCCCTATACACAAGACTGCTGCTGGAAGAGTTTCCTTCGTTGGTTACTCTTGGCGAACGCGCCGGCCGCAACATCGACACGATCCCGCATCAGGCACACCTCGTTTCACCGAACGTTATCAGCGTGTTTGAACTGGCCGCGGCAATCGCGGGCGCTACAGTTAGTCAGGATTCTTCCGAGGTCCGCGGTGTGAGGACACGGCAAATTGAAGTGCGACACTTGCTGGCTGCGCTTCTCGTCATCGACCTTGGGGATGGTCTAGTCGGCGCTCAGCGGCTGTTAGCGAATATGGTTGGCGACGTGATGACGCTGCGAACACGGTTTTACCGGTTCATCGTTATGAGTCTGCCAAAGGAGAATCACGAGGCGTGGCAACGCATCCTCATCGGAGGCAGTCTTTCGGAGAGCAAACCCGCGGTACCGCAGCAAGAAGATGCTCAGCACACCGAACCCTTCGCGCAACCAGCGGTCGCAGGGTTTATGGCCGATGAGTGGACTGGACGCGATCTGCTCGGGATTGAACGGGATGTGAATGCCCTCGCTTCGCTCGTCGCGGCGTACAAAGTCGAGCCGCCGCTTTCGATCGGTTTATTCGGCGACTGGGGGTCGGGCAAGAGTCACTTCATGCGGCAGATGAGAAAACGAGTCGAGTTCTTGTCGCAGAAGGCGCGCGAATCAGGCAGGCCGCAGAACGAGCTCGGCTACTACAAAAACATCGTGCAGATCGAGTTCAACGCCTGGCACTACATCGAGGGAAACCTGTGGGCCAGCCTCGTCGATCATATCTTCGCGAACCTCAGACTCTCCGAAGCGGAGCCACCAAAATACGCGGAGCAACGACGCGACGAGCTAATCCAGAAGCTCGGCGTCAAAGAAGAGATTCAAGAGAAGATCAATTCGAAGGTCCAGGAGTGTGAAGACGAACTGCGCAGACTCAACGAGCGCAAACAACAGGCCGAAGCCGAGCTCCAACAAGCCTCAACCCAACTCAAGGGCTTCCGCGAAGAGGTCAAAGCAAATCTCAAGACGCTGAGTGTCACCGTCACCTTCACCGACGAAGAGAAAGAGTTGTTGAAGCGACTCGGTATCGAAACAGGTCCGACGATTACCGCCGCTGACGTGCACAAAAACTATCTCGAGCTCAAGCGTGGTTGGAACAGTGTAAAAGCCAAGTGGAAACTATTTCGCACGGACAAGCGCGTCGTGCGACGTTATGTGCTTAGCGCGTTGCTCGTAGCGATTGTGATCGGCGGTCCGGCGTTGTTGAAGTTTGGCGTTCTGCCCGGCCTGCCTACTGTCGTTGTATCGATCCTCGGCGTTGTAGCTACTTTTCTCGCGGCTGCAAAACCAGCCTGGGAACAGTTTCAAACAAGCCTCAAAGCACTTGAGAAACACGATCAGGAGGTCGAACGCGAACGTCAGAAACGCATCACCGAACTCGAGAACGAAGTCAGCGCGCTGACGAAGGAAGTCGTGGCGGCGAAATTGGAAAGCGAAAGCGTCGGCAAAGAGATCGCGAAGCTGAAAGCTGACATCGAGAACACGAGCAGCAGCAGGATACTCGCCGAGTTTATCGAAGACCGTGCTGCCGCCAGCGATTATCGCCGGCATCTCGGTCTGCTCGCGTTGATACGCCGCGACTTCGAGAAGTTGCGCGATCTATTTGACCAGCAGCGCAGAGAAGAGAATGAAGGAACCGAGGTCGACGACAAGAAGAAGATCAATCGCATTGTTTTGTACATCGACGATCTCGATCGCTGTCCGCCGGATCGCGTCGTTCAGGTTTTACAAGCCATTCACCTGCTGCTCGCTTTCCCGCTGTTCGTGGTCGTGGTTGGTGTCGACTCCCGCTGGATAACGCGTTCGCTACAGCAAAGCTACGAGTGGTTACAGCAAACGGATGATTTCATTCATGGCAGCGGAAACGAAGAGCGAGAAGAGAGTCCTGTCGCGGTGGGAGCAACACCGCACGACTATCTCGAAAAGATCTTTCAGATTCCGTTTTGGCTGCGGTCGATGAACGACGATGCCTGCGTTGAGTTTCTCGATGGCCTGACGAAAGACGCCACGGATAACAACTTCCCTCTGTCGCAGCGCACACAACAGTTCGGTAAGCCGGAACAGTCAATGCCCGTCGCCGAACTCATACCGGTTCCTGGAAATTACAAACCAGGGTCCGTGTTATCTGTGGACAAACCTATCGACGTAACATTAGCAGACCAGCTTCCCAGCTCACCTTCAGAAGAAAACCCGACGGAACGAGCCATCATTCTTCAAGACGCCCCCGAGACGTTAGACCTTGCACCACGCAGTCTCACGTTCAGCAGTTACGAAATCGATTACATGAAGAAGCTCGTGCCGCTGATCGGTCGTTCACCACGCGCGGTGAAGAGGTTCCTGAACTGTTATCGCCTGATCAAGGTGGGACTTACTCCAGCAGAGTTTGACAGCTTCGTGGGCGACGACGGCGAAAGCCTGAGTTATAAGGCGGCGATGATCTTGTTGGGAGTAATTACCGGCACGCCCACAGCCTCTTCTTACGTTGTCGAACAACTAAGAGAGATGTCGCCTGATACGAGCCCGCGATCACTCTCGCACCTCGTCATGTCGCTGGAAAAGAATGCCGAACTGCAACAGCAACCGGACGCGCAACGGTTGCAGAGCTTTTTCAAAACTCACGACTTTAGCCAACCAACTGAACTTTTTGACCACTTATACGACCTCAGTCCGCGCTGCTCGCGGTTTTCCTTCCGAATTAACCGGGCCGACACGCTCAAACGATAATTGCCCGTTGCTATTCGAATGTCTACAGACCATAATTGTCTCGAACAGGAATTCAACCTACCAGATGGCCTATTCCAGCAACGGCGATTACGAGAAATTAATTGAGCAGATCACCGACGCCATCGTCGCGCGGTTAAATGGTGACGGCATCGAGCAGGCCGCGATGTGCGGTTGTACGTCTGAGTGTTTTCATCGCTGCCCCGAGCGCATGCATCGCATCGTGGACGCGGGCGCCGCGCGCATCGGGCTCGTGCTGGGTGAAACTGCCACCGCCAGAGAATGGGCCAGCTTGATCGATCACACGTTGCTGAAGCCCGAAGCGACAGACGAAGACATCAAGAAGCTTTGCCAGGAGGCGGCGGCGTATCGGTTTGCTTCCGTGTGTGTAAATCCAACGTGGGTGCGTGTCGCTTCGTGTAACTTGCTCGGCAGCGGCGTTCCGGTTTGTACCGTGATCGGTTTTCCACTCGGCGCAACGCTGCCGGACGTCAAAGCGTACGAAGCGCGCCGCGCGCTGCTCGACGGCGCGAAAGAACTCGACATGGTGATCAATGTCGGCGCGTTAAAGAGCGGTGATGATTGTCTCGTTGAACACGACATTCGTTCGGTCGCGGAAGTCGCGCACGAGTACGACGCGATCTGCAAAGTGATCATCGAAACGGCGTTGTTGACTGACGACGAAAAAGTGCGCGCGTGTCTCGCCGCGAAGAAAGCGGGCGCGGATTTCGTGAAGACTTCGACAGGCTTTTCGAAAGGCGGTGCGACTGTTGCCGACGTCGCGCTGATGCGGCGCACGGTGGGAACGGAACTCGGCGTCAAAGCGTCGGGTGGTGTGAAAGGTCTCGAAGATGCGCGCAAGATGGTGGAAGCCGGCGCCACGCGCATCGGCGCGAGCGTCGGTGTGAAGATCGCGCAAGAAGCCGCCGGCAAAAAGACCGCGGACGCGAGATCGCTAGCGTACTAACAAGTGTTCTACTCTTTGCCAAGATCAACTCATGCCTGCAAGTGCAAAACTGTTGGCTGTCATTCTCGGCGGTGGCGCCGGTAATCGCCTCTTTCCGCTCACGCAACAACGTTCGAAACCCGCAGTCCCGCTCGGTGGTAAATATCGACTCGTCGACATCGCGCTCTCGAACTGCATCAACTCCGATATCCTGCGCACGTTCGTGCTGACGCAGTACAACTCCGCCTCACTCAATCGACACATCGCGCAGACGTATCGCTTCTCGCAATTCTCGAACGGCTTTGTCGAAGTCCTGGCGGCGGAGCAAACGCCGGAGAGTCCGCACTGGTTTCAGGGAACTGCCGACGCGGTGCGCCAAGTGTTGCCGCACATCAGAGACTGGGGCATCGACACGTTGTTGATTCTCTCGGGCGATCATCTCTATCGCATGGACTATCGGCAGTTTTTGCAACGACATCACGATTCGAACGCTGACGTGACGGTGTCGGTGATTCCGTGTGAGGCGCGCGCGGCGAGCGAGTTCGGGCTGCTGAAAACAGACGAGCACGGACGTATTGTCGAGTTCAAAGAGAAACCGAAGGGTGATGAGTTGCTGTCGATGCAGGTCGACACGACGCAGCTCGGTCTCGATGCGAACGAAGCGAAGCGCCGGCCGTTTCTTGCGTCGATGGGCATTTACGTTTTCAAGTACGATCGACTCGAGAGCCTGTTGCGAGAGGATCCGAGCTGGATGGACTTCGGTAAGGAAGTGATTCCCGCGGCGATCGCTTCGGGCCACGTGCAGGCGTTTATGTTTGACGGTTACTGGGAAGATATCGGAACGATCGGCGCGTTCTACCGCGCGAATCTCGATCTGACGACGAAGATTCCGAAGTTCAATTTGTTTGACGCGGAAGCGCCGGTTTTCACGCGCGCGCGTTACTTGCCGCCGTCGAAAGTGGAAGAGACGGAGATCAACGATTCGATCATCAGCGATGGTTGCATCATCAACGGCGCGAAGGTGACGAACTCGGTGATCGGTTTGCGCAGCCGCATCTCGAAGGGCGTGCAGATCGACTCGTCGTTCATGATGGGCGCTGATTTTTATCAAACGTTTGAAGAGATGCGGAGCGATCTGGGGCAGGGATTGCCGCGGGTCGGCATAGGTGAGGGAAGTGTCGTCAAGCATGCGATCATAGACAAGAACGCGCGCATCGGCACTAACGCGCGGCTGCTGAATGAAGCGAAAACGACGGAGGCGGATGGTCCAAACGGCTCTTACTTTATTCGCGACAGCATCATCATCGTCCCGAAGAACGCCGTCATTCCGGACGGCGCCGTCATCTAATTACAGTCACCAATATGAAAACACTTATTGTTGCCCTGACTCTGGCCTTCTTCTTTACCTCGTGTAGTGATGCTCAGAAAGGCATCGAGGCCGGCGTCTCGCAAAAATCCTCCAGTAATGAGGTGTCAGCGATCGCGGGCTTGAGAAACATAAGAAGCGCCGAAGTTAACTACATGAGCACCGCCGGCTCGGGCAAATTCGGAACTCTCAAGCAGTTGATTGAGGCGCAAATGCTCGACGCTTCTTTCGGAGATGTGAAGAACGGCTATAAGTATGAAGTGCGATTAAAGTCACCAGACAATGAATCGTATGAAGCTTTAGCGACCCCAAGCGAATACGGGTTTAAGGGAAATCGATCCTTTTATATGGCAGACGACGGGATACTTCGCGGCGCAGATAAGAAAGGCGAAGAAGCAAATTCAGCCGACCCGTCGATTGGCAACTAGTTCGCACACTTACTTCATCATCCGATACACCGCGATCGCGCTGATGACTCCCAACGCCACGAGGGCCGCTGCCCCGCCGAGTTTGAGCAGTTTTTCCTTCTCGTTAATCTTCTGCTCGTTCTTTCTTAGGAAGAACCAACCGAGGAACAATCCGCTGACAAGGCCGCCGAAGTGACCAGCATTGTCGATGAATGAGAAGCCGACTAATCCGAACACGCCAACCGCAACTATTGCTTCAATCATCTGCCTGAAATACCTGGGCGGGTAGCGGTTCTTATCAAAATAGGCGGCAATGGTGATGAAACAGCTTCTCACGAGTGCTGCCATTCGCGTGTCCGTTGATCAAGTAGCCATAATCCGCAACCACAGGCTTCGCGGGAACGGCCTCAAGCAAGTCCCATTTGTGTTGCTGAGTCACGGTCAAGTGTGCCGGTATGAGAAGCACTCTGATACCGGAGCCCTCGTTCGTAAGTTCAATATTGAAACTGCGCTACGGATTACGTGGATCGCAAGCACCGCCGCATCCTTCGGTGCTGGATATCATAAATTGTGAAGTCGTACCCCACTGCGAGGGCTGGCCGACGCAAGGCCACCATTGTTCACCGACCTCAACCGAGTAGGTGGCATCACTGTAGTACTCCTTGAGGAGTGAAAAGCAAGGTTTGGCGCTCGCGGGATTATTTGTGAGTGCGATGGAGAAAGTAATGCCCAAGATTACAGAGGCAATTACGCTCGCAAACAAGATGCGTCTTTTGAGAATTTGTCTAAGCATAGTTTTTCCTTTCAGGCGCCAATTCGTTCCTACTTACATCCCACGGTCCGGATCAAATCAAAACCTGCAATGGCTTGCCCGCCAATGGTCTTTCCTGTAAGCGAGGCGGAGGTGTCGCCGCATTGAATGCCTGTCTCCTGGGTATCGAAGTGGAGGACGAGGTCAAGCCTTCCATCGTGGTTGACATCCTCAATGTGGCCTCTTCCATGAGCTTCCGTTGCCCCGTTTGGTCCGAACTTAACGCTTAGAGGATCCACAGTGGTGGCATCAAAGGTCGAGGTCGTTAGAATAGCAACCGGAATCACTCCTTTGTTTTTGGGGTTAATGGAGTTCGAATCGCTACCAGGCTTGATGTCGATGATAACCGGTTCGACAACTAAGTAAGCCACTCCTGCATTATCGAACGTCATTGTAGCCAGATTATCGATGCCCGGCGGGTCAGGTGTAATGTTTGTTACAACCACACGATCAGCTACGACCCCACTTCCCGGAAGATCGAATTCAAACAGTTGGTCGGGGGTGAGCGATGCGACGAAGGAAGCCTGGAGATCACCATTCAAGAAGAATTCGAACAGCGCCGTATCGGCAAGCGGCCCCCACGCTTGGGAATTCGTTAAGATCGCGAAGTCATTGCCGGGACCATCGGTAAAGGGAACAGCAAAATCCATTATCAAACTACCCGGAGTGAAATTGGTTCCGAGAAAGTATCTGAATTGTTCGGGGCCACCATCTTGCCGAAAAAATCCAAACAGGTTCGCAGCAGAGTTTCCCGTTGCCTCCGTATCGAATGGTTCGGTATCAAAGGGCGCGGGCAAACTGGCCTCGATAACATTCCTAGTGCGAGGATGACCGACCACCGGTCCGATGTTCGCCTGTATCGGAAAACGCACATTCGTTCTTTCGGTGGACGTGCGCGCCAAAGCTGGAGTGGTAACAAGTAGAAGCAGCGCCAGGCTGGTTACACCGATCAATAGAAACTTCATATCGTCGATCCTCCAGATTCAATGCTCATGCTTTCCTTGATTGAAAACGATCACGTGGCGGGGGTGAACTCTCTTTGATGGGGAGTGAGCTCTCGTCAACGTGAGGGTATGAATCTTACGGGTGCAAGGCTCGTGAGATAGATACCGTGAACAAGCGCCTTTTATACCTATCAGCCAATGATGTCAATAAGAATTATCCTTACTGTTACTGCTCAATTAAAATGTCCGCTTAACTGCTCAATGAAAATGTCCGCATGCTAACAGCATGGGGACAATCACCTTGAATGAGAAACAACGACGGCGTTGCGAGATCATCACGCGGCTGATTGCCAAGAAGATCAGCAGCAGCGAAGCCAGCGAGTTGCTGCGCCGCAGTAGTCGCCAAGTGCGACGGATTCGGCAACGGTATGAAGCGCAGGGTTTGGAGACTTTGGTGCATGGCAACCAAGGTCGACCATCTCCGCGGCGCACCGAGCCAGCTCTCATCGAGCAACTGAGAGAATTGGCCGGACCCACTGGTCGCTATCACGACTTCAACGTCTCGCATCTGGCCGAGCTGCTGGCGCGAGATGAGGGAATCAAGATTCCCCGCTCCACACTTTCACGCCTGCTCATTGCTCATCACATTCGTCCGCCGCGACGTACCAAAACGACGGTCAAACGCATGCAGCGCGAGCGCAAGAGCGCCGAGGGCATGATGTTGCAAACCGATGCTTCGCCACACGATTGGCTGGAAGGCCGCGCTCCGGAAATGGATCTGCTCGGCGCGATCGATGATGCCACTGGCAAAGTGGTCTACGCTCACTTCCGGCCCAGCGAAGATCAGCTTGGCTATCTGCTGATGTTGCGTACCGTTGCCCTGACTTATGGTCTGCCACACATTCTCTATCATGATCGGCACACTATTCTGCGCTCTCCTAAACAAGCCACCCTGGAAGACGAACTGGCTGGCCGCAGACCGCAGAGTCAGATCCAACGAATCATCGAACAGCTCGGTATTACTTCGATTCCCGCGCTCTCACCCCAAGCCAAAGGTCGCATTGAGCGTCTCTGGCAGACCTTTCAAGATCGACTTATCAAGGAGATGCGCCTGGCCGGCATTGCTTCCCTGGAACAAGCCAACCTCTTTCTCGAAACTTTTATTCCCGCTTACAACCAACGCTTCGCCAAGCCGCCACGTGATCCGCAACCTGCCTGGCGACCACTGCCGCCACAGTCGGAGCTGGACCGTCTCTTCTCCACCGCCACCCAGCGAAAGGTCAAAGCTGATCACACCATCTCTTTTCGTGGGCTCACTCTCCAAATCCTGCGTGAGAAAGAGCAGCCCTGCCTGGTCGCTTGCAAGGTGATGGTGCATGTTACCCCCGAGAGCGAGCTGCACCTCTATCATCAGAATACGAAGCTTGCTTATCGTCGCTTGGACCATCAGGCAACGATGCCGCTCGAGAAACCGAGCACCCCCATCCCGCGTTACACTCCTCGACCACCTGATCCAAAAGCCCGGCGCCGTCGTAACGCCTATCTCTTTGGCAATTACTGATTCCCGCAAGCTTGCTTCCTTTCCTCTTTCGAGAGGCTTTGCTTTGCGATCTAATCACGAAGCGCGGCGCAGCGGACCCTTGACGCCGCGGCTAGAATGGAAAGACGAACGGAGGAGCTTTTGTTTTCCTCCTCCGGTCGGCGCCGATATTCGCAGCCGAGACGTCAAGGGCGCGCGGCCTGCGCATTTCAGCGGACATTCTCACTGAGCACTCCCCGGACATTTTCACTGAGCAGTGACATAAGAATTATCCTTACTGTGAGTTCGCAAAGGATTCATTGGCGAATGAGAAGAGCTCTAGTCTTGCAAGTCAGTTCGACTTACTGGCCGCATATCGCACTACGGTTGCGCGAACATTAAACATCGCGAATTCGAGCCTCCTCACTTCAGTGACTCTGATGCCGATCAGTGCGTCTCCGCCAATCTTACAAGCTAGTGCTTTAATTTTCGGCAAGGCAACTTCGAGTTTGAGCGAACCTGAAGTCAATCGATGTCGCTCGTCATGGTAATTGATGACGGCAAGCTCAACGTACTCCCGATCTGGCTTGGAGTCGTTAAATACCTGGATCTCGCATGATGCCGGTTTCGCCGGGTACTGAGCCACACCCTCTTTCGGCATAAGTGTGATCTTCTCTTTAGCCTGAGCTTGAGGTGAAGAAAACAGCACCAGGCAGATGCATAAGAAGACCAAATGAACACGTGGTTTCGACATCGAGTCCTCCGGGCTTAAAACTGACGAATGCTACGAACTCTTCAGTATTCTCATCATTTCGTCGAAGATCGGGGTAGACCAGTTCTTCTTACCAACGCGACCCACAAACCCCTTACCTGTACTAATCTGAACCCTGGTCTCGCTCTCTTTTGCGCTGAGCTTCACTTTGACTTTTTCACCGCCAGAACCGACAAACACTCCAATGTGACGGTCTCTCGTGCATTCAAGGTAGTCAGTCTTTTCTTTTTTAACGCTGCATCCATACGTAGCAATTGCCTGCTTAGCGGCATCGAGTACCTTGTTCATGGGATACGGAACGGTTTGGTCGACATCTTTGCTGCCCTTGGACGGATCGTTCTCCTTCTCCTGATGCGCAGAAGCCGAGATGACGACGCTCAACATCAAGAGCAAGGCGATGAGCGAACCGATAGCTGTATGTTTAGCTTTCATAGACTCTCCTGTTTGGTGCGGACATGAGTTCAGACAAGAGCTTGAGGAACGTGTCGTGAATGACAGGGAGTTGTTATCATTCGTCTTCAAGAATTGTCAATAGTGCATGGGTCTTGCAAGACGTGGTTTAGGAATGAATGCTCCTCACAGTAAACACTCTTCGCAACTTTTTCTTGGAGACGAACGCGCGGCTGTGCTAACGTCTTCGAGCCACACCTGGCAAAGTTTCTTTTGAGGATCGCCTGACTCACTGAATCTGCAAGGTTAGCTAGCCGAACAAAGGGCTGCCTGAGTTCTTCGTCCTTCACCAATCCAATGCATCTCAATTTTAAGGAGAAAACATGTCCGTTACCCCCGTCCAAAATCCTTTGACCGCATTCTTTCCTATCAAGGCCGCTTACGTTGATGGTCTGCGACAGACGTTGATAGAAAACGCCCTCAATCCTGATGGGCTTGACGCCGTGGGCACCGTCCATTTCGCGCGAATTTTCGTGTTTCAGCCAAACAATCCAGCCGGTATTCCGTCAAATATCGCCGCGGTAATTACAGCCTATGATGAGTCTTTCGCTGCTTATATTCAGGATTTTGTGAACCAGCCCAGCGTGGCTCAATTCTTCGATTCGTTCCTGGCGGTGATAGATGATCCCGCTGCCGAGGGCATCATTCCAGTGACAAAGAATGCCGCAGCCTTCGCCGCGTTTGTTCAGAAGTACGACGTCAGCAATCCCAACGGAGCTGCGTGGGGCCAGTGGTATAGCGCTTATCCCTCGCTGACGGTGCAGAACATACTCAACCCATAAACTTTACTTTGAGAAACCTGAACCTCCGCTGCGGGCCAACGTCATGACCCGCAGCGCGTTGAGGTCTGCCTGATCGTCGTGCAAGTTCATCAACTAAGTGAGAAGGAGCGTCATGTCACAGACCACGTCCGATTTAAATCCGAACCCCGCTGATCCGCTTAAGATACATCCTGAGGATCTTCCTGACATTCAGGGCTTCATCGTGCATGGGTACAACATGCCCATCAGCAGGCACTTCGTTTTGACGATCGGGCAGGTCAGCGCGGCGCTTTCTTTTCTCAACGACTTGGTCTCGGGCTCGGGCATCCTGTCCGTAACCAGCGGAGCGCGCTGGCCCGGCGGCGCGAAACCGCAATATGCGCTCAATATCGGCTTGACGGCGAAGGGGCTGGAAACGCTCAAGCTGCCGTCAACAATCAATTTCAATGTGGGCAACTTCAGCTCGTTCCTCGGCGGCGCCGTTGCCGCTGCGGAAAAGGTCTTCGACATCGGGCCAAACGACCCTTCGAATTGGGTGACCAAACTGAACCGAGATAACGCTGACCAGGCTCACGTCCTGCTCTCGTTGTTTACGTCCACGCCTGAAGATCGCGAGGAGTTCTCTACCAAACTGCGAGCGATGTTCGCTCCAGTTATTCCTCCGCCTGGCGCGCCCGGGCATGACGTGTTGGAGTGGGACGTTGATCCGATCATTGACGTAGATCCGGACAATGGCCAGACCTATCGGAAGATCCACTTCGGCTACACTGACGGCATCTCGGAGCCGGTCATCGATGAGATCGGTTTACCGCCGCTTCGTACTAAGCAGCTTCCTTACGTCGCCGCCTGGCAGTTTGTGCTGCGTGACGGATCGATGACGACCTACAATCTGCCGGCGCCCTGGCAGTTGGGCCAGAACGGCTGCTTCAGTGCCTTTCGCATTCTCGAGCAAGATGTGGTGGCGTTTGATGCTTACCTTAAGGCTGATGGACGGGACGAGGCTGCCCAGGAACTACTGGCCAGCAAGTTGTGCGGACGGTGGCGAAACGGGAATCCTGTTGTCCTGCGTCCTGACGCTCCGGGGCCGCGATTGTCCGACAATGAAATGCGCGACTTCGACTACGGTACCGATAAAATTGGACAGCCCTGTCCTTTCTCTTCGCACACCAGGCGATCCAACTCACGCGGAGGGCCGCTCGTCGTTCCGGTTGGCAACAAGGTGGACCATCGGATTATGCGTCGCGCTGATGCCTATGGACCACCCTACACCGGCGTTGCTGACGGAAAGGAGCGCGGGCTTGCCGGGCACTTCTTGTGCGCGATGCTATCGAACCAGTTTGAGTTCCTCATGTCTCAGTGGGTCAACAGCGCTACGTTTGCGGGCGGCAAAGCACTTCCCGGCATCGATCCTTTGCTCGGAAACGTAGGCGACATTCCTAAAGTCCCAAACCAGAACACCTTCACCTATTGGGAAAACAGTCAGGCGGTCCAGGTACCGAACCTTTCGCGCTTCATAACCACGAGAGGCGGGTTGTATTGCTTCATTCCGAGCATTACGGCGATCAAGTGGATGGCCCAAAACGGCAACGCAGCGAATCCGTGGAAGATTCCCACGACGTGATGATTGCTAAGGCAGCGCGGTTAGCCTGCGGCTGGGCGGCCGCCAAAGCTAATGATGTAGCCGTCCGGATCCTCGACATAGAAGTCCTTCGTGCCCCACTCGGTTGCCGCGATCGGCTTGATGATCGTCACGCCGTTGGCGACGCATTGCTCGTAGAACGTCTCGATGCCGTCAACTCCCGCCGCGGCGTCGAGATGATCGTTGTTACGCCTGTGCCGGCGGTCTGCATCGTTCTTCGGCGCCTCTTTCAAGTGAAGCTCCAGTCCGTCCAGAACACCGATCGCGTAGAATCCTTCCCACGGCTCGCCGAACGTGAATCCAATCTTCTCGTAGTACGCGATCGAGCGCTCAAGATCATCGACAAGAAACTGTGGAGCGAAAGACGTCAGACGCGGCTTGATAGTGCTCATAGGTCATTGAGCCTCCTGCTTCGGCAGCCGAAAAGTCAACACCATCTTAGCCCCGTCTTTGCCAGATGCAGCTAGACAAGTGATATGTACATTGAGTAACCTCTGCGCACCTCGCGCATCTCAAAGTCATTTGGGTGGGCCATAACGAACGCGCAAGTCAGGGCCGCCAAACCTCTAATCTTCAACACCCGAGGTAAGACAATCATGGCTACAACAAAAGCTTCAAAACCAGCTACAACAAAAGCTGCAAAACCAAAAGCTGCAAAAGCAAAAGTGCGGATCTTCCCACCGCCTCCAAAGGGTTTCGATGTGCTCGCCGCAAGCAAAAGAGATCTGGTGCATCACGGTATACCCCAACGTCCTGATCCTCGAACGGAGCCGGGAGTAGCGGCGCTGTGGGATCGGTTTGCGCGCCGCTACCAGAATTTTGAACACCTGGCGCCCGAGCTTAGTCCCGGCGTCACGACGCTGGAACCTGTTCCTTCGCTCTTCGGGCTGTCGCCGCAAGAGTCCTGCGGGTTTGAGTTGTTCAGCAATACTGGTCCAATCACCATATTCTCGGGAACCTGGACCATACCGAATCTGAACAACACCCCGAATAGGGGGCTTCCTAACTCCTTTCGCACGTTCTTCGGTCTCGGTTTCCTTGACCTCCACGTGGAAATGTCTGTCGATGTCAACGAAAACGTCACCAGCGTGGTTCGGATCCACACCGGGGAGCTAATCAATCTTCCGGTTAAGCCCGGCGACGCGATCAGCGCCACGTTGTGCCTGAATACCAACTCCGCTGGTACAGCATTCTATGGCTTGGCAAATGAGACGACGTCGCAAACTGTGAACCTTACTATTGATACTGGGTTCCCGCCGGCCGTCACCATCAACGCGGGGATTAGTCGAGGCAGCCAATTCAACGGCCCATTCGATCCGCTGGCTCGCTTCGGCGTTGTTTACTTCGACGAGCTCACTGCCTTTAGCCCGAATGGAAACAGATTCTTGACGAACGGCACACCGACCACGATGGTCGATACCAACGGAACGACCCTGGCGACACCACACCGGATTACCGATTTTTTATTCAAGATCCTGCGGAATTGACGGTCCCTGTTTTTACGTGGCCGCGATCATCACTTCCGTCTAAACAGACCGCCTGCAGGCTTTGAATTGTGGGCGGTCTTTTTCCTACGGGTCTGATTAAAGACCTACGGACTTGTCAAAAACACATCCCACGCCCATCGTCCTACGTTCGTGCCTTGAGCATCTTTGACTTTCGCACGGTAACGAAACGCATTCCCATACTGATCGATCTGTTTGGATTCTTTGTAGTCAAGATCCAACACCTGAACATTCAACGCCGTCAGCGTGTGTAGTTCAGACGCTTCGGAAATCCCGTTGTGATTACTATCTTGCCACAGCCGCAGTGAAGCGAAGACGGAGTCTGATGACGTTATCAATCCATCACCATTGCCACCATTCTCCGCTTTATCAAATTCAGCCAGAGCCAGGAAACCATTCTTCTCACTCGATTGTGGCTGCGGTGTGAAGTTGCCGAAGAGTTCAGAACCGTCATCAATCCTGCCGTTACCATTTCTATCTAATGCAAGCCAGGCGTCATCTGTCGCCGCTTCCGTCCAGGCTCGACGCTCGAGTGTGCCGTTGCTGTCGAGGTCGAAGTTAACACCCGCTGCCGCATTGGTGAGTTTGAAACCATCGCCTTTTACGTCAATAAGGACAGGTGTTCCACAGCACTCGACACCGTCAGCCGTCGCCACGCAGCAAACGCCGCCACCGCCGCCGCCGCCACCGTTGTCCGCTTCGGCCGGTGGGTTGCAGTCGTGATAAAACCGGTGACGCCACGGAACTGTCGCTACAGTGCATGAATTGTTGACTATCGTTCCAGCTTGCGTGTCCTGTACAAAATATGACCACTGAATGCTTGCTCCAGGGTCGGCGTGCTGGAAAAAGGGAGGGTGAAAGGCTGGCCAGCAGCCAACGCAAGGAGAGACGTTAAAGTTAGACCTCCCCTGATCAGGGACCGCGACCCACGTGTTCGTACCATCATTCCAATTGACTTGCCAGGTTACTTGCTTTGTGAATGCGGGCTGAACACACTGTTCTCCGGACGGGTACTCTTCCTTTATGAAGACCCAGTTAAGACCACACGATGCCTTCGCCGCGCCGCAAAGAGACAGGACTATTAGTATTGAGAGGAGCAGTAGATTTCTCATTTGTTTGAGTTCCTTCCTGCGGATTGCGCTTTCTTCTCAGCCGCTATTTGATCCCTCCTTGTCTTCCTTACCTGTCGCATAAACTCCAGGGATGTAGCATCACCCTCTTCTTTGCCATCCTGAAACGTTGCGGATGCGACCACTATCGGCGCGCCAGGCGTCAGTTCACCGGTCATTTCCGCGCTGAGTGTGCCGTACGGCTCGATAATTACTTTCGGATGCTCTTCATCCTCAAGGCCATCCTGCGAGATCGCATTTTTTTCGCAAGAGATGTCTATTGCCATGACTGGTCTGCCGCCCTTGTTCAAGATGTCAAAAGCCACTCCGGGTGCATCCGTATTACTTCGAACAATCCTCACGTTAACAATTTCTAGATCCTTCACTTTTGATTGGACCGCCGGGATTGAAAACAACCATTCCTTGGTTGGCCGGTTTTGCTGGTGTGCGGTGGGTTGCTGTTTCCGGGCGCTATAAACGCCCAACGAAAGGCAGGCCGTAAGCAGTATTACGACAGCCACAAATACTAGACGCCTTCTCGATTTGAGAGTAGTGAGCATGGTGAGTGTCTCCTTGAGGAAGCAGTTAAATGACGAGGCTGAGATACAAGCACCCAATGATGCGAGTAAGGGAGCCCGTGAGAGGCCTTAAACGTTATTTCTTTCCAGAAGCTGCGTCAAGGTTTTGACCCAGTCACCCGGACGGGATTCCCGTTACGCGAGTCATCGAATTGAGGAGACCCCGCAGCTTCGATTTCATTCGTACAGAATTCTTAACTTTCGGCACAACTCCACGTTCGAGACTTCGTGATCAGATTCTACAAACTGACTCACCGAGCCGCCGAAGAATCCGATTCGCCTGAGTTCTGCGCTGGTGATCCTTCGGAAAATCGCCGCCCCGAACCGATGTCCGCGAAGAATCAAGTAACGACGCCCGTGTTCCGAAACCTTCTCGTCTATAGGCTCTGTGATCTGTAGCTCGTTATGCTGGTGCGCAACCATCTCATAAGCCTTCGCCAGACTCGCCTGCCGCACCCTCCAGGAAGTCGCGGCTAATACCTCCTCAAACACCGGGCCCAGTTGCCGGGAGCATTGCAAACGAGAAAACGCCGTCCCGAACCACTTCGAGTATGGCGCATACTTTTTCTCCATCAGAAAACAGAGCCGCATTAGATTCTTGATCACACGGGCGGCGATGATCATCGAGCCTAGCTCGTCCCCAACATAGCCAGTGCGGCCGACAAAATCCTCCTCCTCAAAAATTTTCTTCCATTGGCAGGCGAGCAGGTATAGCCAGACATCGTCCGGGTAGTAACCGAACTTCTGCCGCACGGGCTCAAGCTCTCCGAGTCCATCGTAGAAGACCTTTCCGCTCGTGAGCGCCAGGAGCTTCTGTTCGGAGAAGCTGAGCCACTCAGCGTCGCTGATTTCCTCATAAGGGTTGCAGCCTAGATCCGCTTTAAACCTGCCCCGGATAGTTTCTATATCAATCTTGTGACTGACAGGCCCGGCTTCGACTCTCTTCATAACCAGTTGGTCTCCCTGGGCAGACACGTCGAAGTTGGTGGGAAGGCCGCGAAACTCCAGAGGCAGATGGTGACTGAAAGTTTCGCTTAAGAGTGGCTGATACTTTTCATAATCATGCGATGATAAGAACAACTGGAAGCGGGGTCCCCAGTTGTGATCCATAGACTCGACGTCATCGTAACCAAGTACCTCCGAACTCCAGCCGAGCATGGCGGCAGAGTAGCGCAGTCCTGGGAAGTAGGTATCAATGATCGGCTTGGCCGCTTCGGTAAAAAACTGCTCGCCTAATTCCAAGCCGGGAACAAAATCTGCCATGGAGAGATTCCTTGAAGGAAGCCGCCAACTATTATTTAGATCGCGATTCAGTCGTGTTGTAACACGAAAGAAAGTTGATTCGATGTAATCGCCTGGTGGTTTCCCAAAGTAGATCCCGCGTTAATTAGTCTTTCCAGCACATTGGGATCCTAAGCTTAGAATTCCACGTGGACAAGTTGTCGCG
>JADMIO011204599.1_pt1 | contig 97369 bp, 74 predicted proteins | sample 8958161 | NCBI WGS metagenome assembly JADMIO01 (sample SAMN16585339, study PRJNA669376) | soil metagenome | isolation source: Crop rotation soil | place: USA: Cullars Rotation, Alabama | collected 2011
CCCACGGCTTGCGCCGTGGGCTGCATTCTTTCGCCGCTTCGCGGCTGCGTCTGTGCGTGTTCCTACCCACGGCTTTCGCGGTGGGCTGCACTCTTTCGCCGCTTCGCGGCTGCGTCTGTGCGTGCGCATATCCCACGGCTTGCGCCGTGGGCTGCACTCTTTCGCCGCTTCGCGGCTTGGCCTCGTGCTGAACACCATGTTCCGCCTTACAATTGCGGCGCGTCTGTGATATGCGTCACGTGGATAGCGAACGATATGCACCAACTTCGTCACCTCCCCCTTGCACTCCCGCCCCCTGCCGTGGTATAAAAATTGAACCGTCGAGAGCATGTGTGGCTAGCCGGGCGTTTTAACTGAATCTCTCGTCGCTCGTCCGGCATCTAATTTTCTAACAGGTTAAATAGCCTGAAATCAGCCTCGGCCACGGGGCTTACATTCGGGGACAGCGGTCCTCGAAGGGTTTTAGCGTGTGGGTCGGACATTCTTGTCCGACAGTTTCGCAAGAACCTCCAAGCATGTTCTTTTTCGAATTTTAAGATCTTCCGCCCTGCTTGTGGCTTAAAAGCCGTGCCGATTTGGCTCGCGCCGAACCTGACGCTTGAGCCCGGCACAGCAAGGGCGGGAGACGTACTGCCCTGTGCTCTCAATAAGCTCCCGAACGGGTCGAACCGTGGTGGTCGAGCTACTGTGGATAACTTGTGTAAATCCTGTTATCCCAATGCGTTGACAGGCAAGCAGCAGGGCCAGTAGCTTAAACAGGTTTCGAGGACGGTCGGATTCATTCGTGAGTCCGGCCGGACTGAATACGCTCCGCTCAGGCGGGCAAAGCGTCTTCGGTCTTTGACAACTAGGTTGAACGTGCCAGTCGTGAGAACGGTGGCGTGGACATTCGTGTCCGCGTTACCAGGAAGAGTTCGGGCTTAAAGTCTGAACTTCTCACAAAATTAGCTGAGCGCCCGACCTCCGTCAGGCGCAAAAGCGAGTCGTGCATGGGTTTGTCGGACAGGAATGTCCGACCCACACATGGGCGGCGAATTTGTTCATTCCGAACAAATTTCAGGTTTCAAACGAGAGTTTGATCCTGGCTCAGAATCAACGCTGGCGGCGTGCCTAACACATGCAAGTCGAACGAGAAAGTGGAGCAATCCATGAGTACAGTGGCGACCGGGTGAGTAACACGTGACCAACCTACCTTCGAGTGGGGGATAACTCCGGGAAACCGGAGCTAATACCGCATAACATCTTCGTGGCGCAGGTCGTGAAGATCAAAGGAGCAATTCGCTTGAAGAGGGGGTCGCGGCTGATTAGCTAGTTGGCGGGGTAACGGCCCACCAAGGCAAAGATCGGTATCCGGCCTGAGAGGGCGCACGGACACACTGGAACTGAAACACGGTCCAGACTCCTACGGGAGGCAGCAGTGGGGAATTTTGCGCAATGGGGGAAACCCTGACGCAGCAACGCCGCGTGGAGGATGAAGTCCTTTGGGACGTAAACTCCTTTCGACCCGGAAGATACTGACGGTACGGGTGGAAGAAGCACCGGCTAACTCTGTGCCAGCAGCCGCGGTAATACAGAGGGTGCGAGCGTTGTTCGGAATTATTGGGCGTAAAGGGCGCGTAGGCGGTCGCGTAAGTCACCTGTGAAATCTCCTGGCTTAACTGGGAGCTTGCAGGCGAAACTGCGTGGCTGGAGTGTGGGAGAGGTGCGTGGAATTCCCGGTGTAGCGGTGAAATGCGTAGATATCGGGAGGAACACCTGTGGCGAAAGCGGCGCACTGGACCACAACTGACGCTGAGGCGCGAAAGCTAGGGGAGCAAACAGGATTAGATACCCTGGTAGTCCTAGCCCTAAACCATGGATGCTTGGTGTAGCCGGTACCCAATCCGGCTGTGCCGAAGCTAACGCGATAAGCATCCCGCCTGGGGAGTACGGTCGCAAGGCTGAAACTCAAAGGAATTGACGGGGGCCCGCACAAGCGGTGGAGCATGTGGTTCAATTCGACGCAACGCGAAGAACCTTACCTGGGCTCGAAGCGCAGTGGAATCCGGTGGAAACATCGGCGCCCTCACGGGCCGCTGCGGAGGTGCTGCATGGCTGTCGTCAGCTCGTGTCGTGAGATGTTGGGTTAAGTCCCGCAACGAGCGCAACCCTTATCCCTAGTTGCCAGCGAGTCAAGTCGGGCACTCTAGTGAAACCGCCCCGGATAACGGGGAGGAAGGTGGGGATGACGTCAAGTCCTCATGGCCTTTATGTCCAGGGCTACACACGTGCTACAATGGTCGGTACAAACCGTCGCAAACCTGCGAAGGGGAGCTAATCGGAAAAAGCCGGCCTCAGTTCGGATTGGAGTCTGCAACCCGACTCCATGAAGCTGGAATCGCTAGTAATCGCGGATCAGAACGCCGCGGTGAATACGTTCCCGGGCCTTGTACACACCGCCCGTCACATCACGAAAGTGGACTGCACTAGAAGCCGGTGTGCCAACCGCAAGGAGGCAGCCGTCCAAGGTATGGTCCATGATTGGGGTGAAGTCGTAACAAGGTAGCCGTAGGAGAACCTGCGGCTGGATCACCTCCTTTCTAAGAGAGAACGTCATGGCACTTCCGCGACCCTTCGGGGTTTAAACATACGGAAGATGTTGCCATGTACCCTGCTCTCCTCTTTCACCTGAGAGAGGGAGCGGGAGCTTATGTTCAGGCCTCTCTTTCTTGAGCTTTTCCGCATGATGGTCCGATCGGGCTTAGCCTGATCGCGCGTTCAACCTTGTCCTCGAAAGTGTTTTAGTTTTGGGCTCCGGATCGCCGGGCCTGTAGCTCAGGTGGCTAGAGCGCACCCCTGATAAGGGTGAGGTCGGTAGTTCAACTCTACCCAGGCCCACCAATTATCTGTGGGGCTGTAGCTCAGCTGGGAGAGCGCCTGGTTTGCAACCAGGAGGCCACCGGTTCGATCCCGGTCAGCTCCACCAAGATCCGACTTTAAGATCCAACTTGATGTTGGGCGTCAACGCAGCACCGTCATCTGTTTCATACGGTTTAATGGAAGCTGCCTGGCGCCGAACATTGGGTTGGCGACAATCCAAGCCCCGCTCAGGCGGGGAATCAGCGAGAGCTGATGAGGACGATATTTGACAACTGAATAGATTGGGCAATCTACAAGGCTGTAATTTTTATGAGTGCCTCAATCCTGCTGGTGTACGTGACGCGCGAGCGTGAGCGTGCGAAGAGCAGGAGGCGAGGGCCCAGAATTGCGCGGCGCAGTCGGGAGCGTTCCTGAAAGGGGGCGGGTCTTGAGTGTGTCGGGTAAATTTTGTGGTCAAGCTACTAAGGGCGCATGGTGGATGCCTTGGCAGAAGCAGGCGAAGAAGGACGTGGCAAGCTGCGATAAGCCTCGGGGAGCCGCAAGCAGGCATTGATCCGGGGATTTCCGAATGGGGAAACCCACGCTGGTAAAACCGGCGTACGGCCCGATGAATCCATAGTCGGGCACGAGCGAACCCTGGGAAGTGAACCATCTCAGTACCAGGAGGAAAAGAAAGAAACCTCGATTGCGAAAGTAGTGGCGAGCGAAATCGCAAGAGCCTAAACCTGTTCCACCTTCGGGTGAGGCAGGGGTTGTAGGGTCTCGGTGAGTAGAGTTACCAATTCAGTCGTTAGTCGAAGTCCGCTGGAAAGCGGCGTCATAGAGTGTGAAAGCCACGTAGGCGAAAACGATCTGGACTCGAACGAGATACCTGAGTACCGCGGAGCACGAGAAACTTTGCGGGAAGCTACGGAGACCATTCCGTAAGGCTAAATACTAGCTTCTGACCGATAGTGAACCAGTACCGTGAGGGAAAGGTGAAAAGAACCCCTGTGAAGGGAGTGAAATAGTACCTGAAACCGTGTGCCTACAAACGGTGGGAGGACTATGCCCAGCTCTTTGTGAGGTCCAACGAAGCAGTGTGAAGTTGAATAAGGATGCGAGCCAAGCGCGCGATTTTTGCGCGGCTCGCCGAGATCCTTCACTGCGCAAGAAGCGCTTGTTCAGGATGACATCTGAACTAAGTTTCGTCTGGACTTTAGAAAGAGCTGGGAATGTCTGACCGCGTGCCTATTGCATAATGAGCCGGCTAGTTATTCTTGTCAGCAAGGTTAAGCGAAAGCGAGCCGCAGCGAAAGCGAGTCCTAATAGGGCGAATCAGTTGGCAGGAATAGACGCGAAGCGGGATGATCTACCCTTGGCCAGGCTGAAAGTGGGGTAACACCCACTGGAGGGCCGAACGGGTGTTTGTTGAAAAAAGCTCCGATGAGCTGAGGGTAGGGGTGAAAGGCTAATCAAATTCCGTGATAGCTCGTTCTCTCCGAAATAGCTTTAGGGCTAGCCTCGGATGATTTGTCGTGGTGGTAAAGTACTCGATGGACTAGGGGGCTTTCCAGCTTACTGAATCCAACGAAACTCAGAATGCCATTGAACAACCAATCCGGGAGTCAGACGGCGGGGGCTAAGCTTCGTCGTCGAGAGGAAAACAGTCCAGATCGCCTGCTAAGGTCCCCAAGTACAAGCTAAGTGGGAAAGGAAGTCGGAACGCCCAGACAGCCAGGAGGTTGGCTTAGAAGCAGCCATCCTTTAAAGAAAGCGTAATAGCTCACTGGTCAAGCGGTCCGGTGCCGACAATTTAACGGGGCTCAAGCTTGTCACCGAAGCAGCGGATGCATGTAGCAATACATGCGTGGTAGGAGAGCATTCTCAACGGTTTGAAGCGAGATCGAAAGGACTCGTCGACAGTTGAGAAGAGACCCTGCCGGCATAAGTAGCGATAACGGAGGTGGGAACCCTCCGCGCCGAAAGTCTAAGGTTTCCTGAGCAAGGTTAATCCGCTCAGGGTCAGCCGGTCCCTAAGGTGAGGCCGAAAGGCGTAACTGATGGACACCCGGTTAACATTCCGGGGCTCCCTAGTGTTCGTTATCACGATGGGGTGACGCAGAAGGATAAGCAGGCCGTCCTATGGCTATGGCGGTCGATGCGTGTAAGGTGTCTTCGATAGGAAAATCCGTCGAGGAGTTATCACTGAGACGCAAAGCAGTAACCCGTATGGGTGAAAGCTGCCGATTCCACGCTGCCGAGAAAAACCTCTAAGGAGAACAAAAGGGAACCGTACCTCAAACCGACACAGGTAGACGAGGAGAATATCCAAAGGCGCTCGTGAGAACAGTTGGTAAGGAACTCGGCAATATAACCCCGTAACTTCGGGAGAAGGGGTGCCGCAGTAGGGTTTATAGCCCGAAGCGGCCGCAGAGAAATGCGCACTGCGACTGTTTAACAAAAACACAGGTCTCTGCAAAGTCGAAAACGACGTATAGGGGCTGACGCCTGCCCGGTGCTGGAAGGTTAAAGGGAGAGGTTAGCCGCAAGGCGAAGCTTCGAACTGAAGCCCCAGTGAACGGCGGCCGTAACTATAACGGTCCTAAGGTAGCGAAATTCCTTGTCGGGTAAGTTCCGACCTGCACGAATGGCGTAACGAAAGTGCGACTGTCTTGCCAACTGGCACGGCGAATTTGTAGTGCCGGTGAAGATGCCGGTTGCCCGCAACTAGACGGAAAGACCCCGTGCACCTTTACTATACCTTTACTATGAACTACGGTGCTTGCTGCGCAGGATAGGTGGGAGGCTTTGAGTCCAGGCTCTCGGGCTTGGAGGAGCCAACGGTGAGATACCACCCTGTGAGTTCTGTGGTTCTAACTTACTCCCGTAAACCGGGAGAAGGACATAGTAAGGCGGGTAGTTTGACTGGGGCGGTCGCCTCCTAAATTGTAACGGAGGCGCGCGAAGCTACGCTCAGGCTGTTTGGAAATCAGCCGACGAGTGCAAAGGCATAAGCGTGGTTGACTGCGAGACAAACAAGTCGAGCAGGTGCGAAAGCAGGCCTTAGTGATCCGGTGGTTCTGCATGGAAGGGCCATCGCTCAACGGATAAAAGGTACGCCGGGGATAACAGGCTGATCGGAGCCAAGAGTTCATATCGACGCTCCGGTTTGGCACCTCGATGTCGGCTCATCGCATCCTGGAGCTGTAGAAGGTTCCAAGGGTTAGGCTGTTCGCCTATTAAAGCGGTACGTGAGCTGGGTTCAGAACGTCGCGAGACAGTTCGGTCCCTATCTGTTGTGGGCGCAGGAGATTTGAGAGGGCTTGTCCTTAGTACGAGAGGACCGGGATGAACGAACCTCTTGTGATCGAGCTGTCATGCCTATGGCACCGCTCGGTAGCGAAGTTCGGTTGTGATAACCGCTGAATGCATATAAGCGGGAAGCACTCCTCAAGATGAGATCTCCCAAGACGCGAGTCTATGAAGGGCCCAGGAAGACTACCTGGTTGATAGGCAGGATGTGGAAGCGGGGTGACCCGTGAAGCTTACCTGTACTAATCGCCCGTTCGGCTTGACCATAAAATTTACTCGGTGCAGAAACAATTGTCAGTACTTCAAATTGCAGGTTTAAGTAAGTTCGAACCTGGATGAAAGAACCGCAATGTTGTTTGTAAGTCGTCAGAAACTGGACGATGCGGAAGCAATAAGCTGACAATTGTGCGCCGACCGAATCATGGGTCTTGGCGATTGAAGTAAAAAACCAATCTATTCAGTTGTGAGAGATCGTTCTCAGGATCTTTTACAAGTTTGCAGCTTGCAGTTGCCGGTGAGTAGACCCGGTGACTCGCTGCGCAAGACGTCGGTGATCTTACCGCGGGGGATCCACCCGTTCCCATCCCGAACACGGAAGTTAAGCCCCGCTGGGCCGATTGTACTGCACGCGAAAGTGTGTGGGAGAGTAGGTCGTTGCCGGCATAAATAAAGGCTATCAACAGAAATGTTGGTAGCCTTTTCCTTTGGTAATTATCCCCTTACGTCAAGTATAGTCTAAGCAGCCGTGACAGGGGGTTCTAACCAACGGAACCCGGAAGGTGTGACCGCAGCGATATGGATAAGTCCACCGATGCCGGAACAACTAGGTTCTATCTCAGCCGCCAGTTGAGAGGCGCAGGCTTCTATCCTGCGTTTGATGACTGCTCCCGCGTGTTCAAGAGGCATCTCCGGCCCGTAAGGTAGCCTATATTCCTCGAACCTCGAATCGCGGTCAATGATCCTAGGAATTTCTCTTGGAGCCGCTAGCGCGGGAATACCGGGATTGAGTGGTACGGTTGTGATCCTCAGTTCTACCTTTCCCTTGTCCTCAAAGAAAAATTCCGCCCTGAACACATGAAGGCTTCGATGACACATATCCAACGGCGATCACTCTAGCAAGGAGCCTGTCGTATTCATCCTGGGCATCTGCTGGGATTTTGTAATCGAGGCAAGTCTCAGTTGCCTTCTCATAGTTTTTTTTGAGTTTGATGCCGATGGCACCAACATAGTCCCGGAGGTTGGCGAATGGTTTAGTCGCAAGCCTTTTCCGTTGCCGCTCGATCTCTGCTTTGAGATCGAAGGAATTGTCCTCGCTCGCGACGGCTTCTCCCATCATGCCGTAGGCGATAATCCTGCCCGCGCCGGGAAGCGGGTAAATCTTTTGGTGGTTGTCACCGTCCAGACGATATGTGCCTGTGGCCGAATCAAGCGTCCGGCTTCGGCCATCCGCCCCGATAACGAACCCGGCATTTGTGTAGCAGAAAGCAACGGCAGTCATTCTGGAATCCAACAACAACGGGCCGGAGTAGCAGAGGACAGAACCTCTATCATCGCCGCCGATCCATCGCATTGGGCAAGCGGTTTGACTTTGTGGGCGAGACACGGCATTCTCTCCTTACGAGAGAGAGATGCCCACGACTCGCCCCAAACCTTCCGCCAAGAACGCTCAGGGCGATTCCGGTTCCCGGCCTTTTACATTCCGGGACTTTGACAAACTTGTAGAGCGGGCCGCTCGGACGCCCGCTCGAAAACCCTCTCCAAAATCGAAGTGAAAATCAGGTTGCCGCGATCTCTCCGGTTGTACCGGAACGAGTATTCATCGAGGTAGGATTGAAGGTACTTCCGGCTCACGGCATGATAGACGCCGCCGATGCCGCGTTTCACCAGACTCCAAAATCCTTCGATGGTGTTGGTGTGAACGTCCCCCACCACATACACGCCCGCGCTGTGATTGATGCGGCGGTGATCGTAGCCGTTGATCTTGTCCAGCCCTTCATAGGCATTTAGTTCGTCGGTGAAAACCGTGGACTCGGGCAGGATGCGTTCCTTGGCAATCCCATGTAGTGTGGCGCGTGTGGCATCATTCGCGGCCACAGCGATCACGCGGCCCTTGCGCTCTACCGCTCCGATGACGCAGGTTTTCTTGCTGTCGCCAGCGGGAGGACGCCCGCGCCTTCCCGTCCGCCGCCTTCCGCCCATGTAGGTTTCGTCCATCTCAACCATTGATCCCTCAAGTTGAATGTCCGAATCGGAAAGCAGGGAGCGAACCTGTTTGAACATGCGCCATGCGGTTTTGTAGGTGACTCCCGTCTCGCGCTGAATTTGCTTGGCGGAAATCCCGCAGCGGGTGGAACCCATGAGGTACATCGCGTAGAACCAAAGCCGGAGAGACGTGCTGCTCTTTTCAAAGATCGTGCCTGCCATCGGCGAAATCATGCTTCCGCAGTAGTCGCAGGCGTAGGCCGGACGGCCCGTGACGCGATGGTGCTTCCGTTCCTGCTCACACTTCCCGCAGTAGGTGACGCCGCCGGGATAGCGTTTCTCTTTCAGGAACTCCAGGCAGGCTTCATCATCGGGGAACTTCTGATGGAAGTTCTCTACCGTGAATCTCAGTTCTTTGGGGATGCTCTGTCTCCGGTTCATGGAAACAGTTTGCCGTATCTTCTACTTGATGTCAAGGGATAATTACCTTTCCTTTTGAGTACAAGACACTAGCTAAAGAGAAGTCTGGCAATTTCCTCGGCAGGCAAGTGCTCACGGCCAGTTTCTGCGCGCATCGAGGCGCATAATTCCGCGAAGGCTTTCATCCCTTGCGGGTTGCACGTTTGCGCTCCGCGGGCGATAAACTCCGACAGGGCGTGTACAACTTCTCCTCCGCCATAAATCGCAATTCTGGCGCGGGCGTCCGCGACTAGCGCGATGCCTTCGCCCGTTGGATTGCGCGCCTTGCTTTGTTCCGCTGCCGTTGCGACGCCCCGAACGAAGTCCGCATACGCGGCGGAGCGCAACTCCTGAAGATGTTTGAACCGCTCAGTGCGGCGCGTGAGGAACGCGCCGAAAATCGCACCCAGTGATGCCGCGGCGAACGTCACAGTGGTCTGAAGCAAGAGTTGAAGCAAAGTCATAGACGCAATTATCCCACCAGTTGGTCTGGCTGCCGGTTGGCCGATGCGTAGATCCTTCGCCGCAAAAAACGCGATTGAGGGACGGGTGGCCCATCCTTCGCCACAATCCCGAGATAGGCAAATAACTCGAGGGTGCCCCACCCAACGCGGGTTTTCGTTGGGTGGGGATTTTGATTTCAGGACTGGAATAAGTGTGATGCTTGGCTTGGAAACCAACGACGAGAGCCACACTTCGAATGCCGCGGATGAGGCAACGCTGGGGGCTCCGCTTGGCGGACAAGAATGTCCGCCCCACACGAGTTTCGAATATTCGCGGGCGAGGGCGCCCGCGCCACATGAGTGGGAGAGTAAGTCGTTGCCGGATCAATTCGCCGAGCGATGTCCCATAAATATGGTAATATGGTCCAGTGAAGACTACGCTTGAAATTCCGGATGCTTTGTTTCGGCGGGCGAAGTCGGTGGCGGCGGAGCGCGGTATTCCGCTGCGGCAACTGGTGACCGAGGCGGTGCAGGAAAAGCTGCGAGTGACGGTGCGGGAAAAGCCGTGGATGCAGCATGTGGGCAAGCTCAAACATCTGCGGAAAGAGAGAAGGCAGGTGGAAAAGCGGATCGAAGAGACCTTCGAGAAAGTTGACCGGGAAGTGTGGAAGTAATCCTTGATCCTGGATACGAATGCGCTGTCGGCGATTGCGGATGACGACCGAGATATTGCGGCCGTACTGGCGCGCGCGGAGGTGCTGGCGGTTCCGGTGATCGTGCTGGGCGAGTACCGGTACGGAATTCGTCAATCCAGAAACCGGGCAGTTTATGAAGGTTGGCTGGAGGGCCTGATTAACGATTGCATGGTGCTCGACATCGACGAATCTACAACCCGCTACTATGCTGAAATCAACCTCGAGCTAAAGCGGGCGGGGAAGCCGATTCCGACGAACGACTTGTGGATTTCCGCGCTGTGCCGGCAGCATTCCCTTCCGCTGCTGAGCCGTGACCGGCACTTCGACCTGGTGCCGGGAAATAAGCGAATTGCGTGGTGAGGACGGGTGGCCGACTAAAAAAGCCCCACCTCTTCGAACACCGCGAGGAGCCTGCCCTGAGCGAAGTCGAAGGGATGGGGCACTCCGAAGGCCTCAAGATCCCGAGTGAAGCCGAGCCCGTTTCTAAGTCACTTTGCTTTCTAATCCGTCGCGCCAGGCCATGACTTCAAGTTCGGCGCGGACGGCGTCCTGCACCGGCACGACCGGGCGCGCCTCCATGGTGAAGGCGGGCAGCATGGAGCAGAATTTGTGAACCGTCAACGGGTCGTCGCACTCAACCAGCAGATATCCTCCCCAGTCGCCCACCCGCACCACGAAGAACTCGACTTTGAAATTGGCAGGCGCCTTCCACTGCCCGAAGACTTCGAGAATTCGCGTCTGCGCATTCTCATACTCCGCGGGTGAACCTTGCGGGCGCTCGTTCCAGCTGATCACATATTTCATTTGGTCTCCTTGCCTAGGTCGGATTGATGGAAGCCGATAGAGTCTACTATGCGGGCTGTCTGCCGCAGTACCGGGATGCGCTCGACGCATAAACTGTCGCGCGTTGCGCGACTGGACAGCCGAGGGCGGCTGTCCCTACGTGAGCACCGGTATGGCCGCTTGGCGGACAAGAATGTCCGCCCCACACGAGTTGGGTTCGCGGGCGAGGGCGCCCGCGCCACACATGCCTAACTGGCGATCGCGACCAGTTCCATCGGCGTCAACGCTCCGGAGGCGATGGCCAGGTTCACGTGCTTGAGCATTACGGGAGCCTGCTCGCCCATAAGAACGTGGACGCCAAGAGGCGGCGGGCCAGAGGCGCTTTGTGCCTGCGTCATCATGCGCTGGAAGAATTCGATGGCGAACTGGCGGCGATCGCGCTGGTGATCGATGCGGAAGCCGGCCGATTCGAGCGCGCGGCGATATTCGTCCAGGCTGGCGACGAAGCTGGTCTCCGGTGTTTTCGCCCAGGGCACGGGGAAGGCGAGCGGGGCGTCGCTTTTGTTGCCGCGCATCAGATCATAGAGGGCGAAGCGGGCGCCGGGCTTGAGCACGCGCGCGACTTCGCGAAAGACCCCGGCCTTGTCGGCGATGTTCATGCAGACGTGGATGGTATAGGCGCCGTCGAATGTGTTCGAGTCGAAAGGCAGCGCGAGCGCGCTGGCCTGGCGGAAGGTTGCGTTCTGATCAAGCTTCACACGGCGAGTAAGGCTTCCAGCGACGCGGACAAATTCTTCTGTCAGATCGATACCGGTGACCTGGCAGCCGCGCTGGGCAAAGTAGCGGGCAGGACCTCCAATGCCGCAGCCGACATCAAGCAGATGCATGCCGGGGCGAAGATGCATGAACTCGGCCAACGCCTGAGTGGCTTCGCGCCCGCCGAGATGGAATTCGTCGATTGCGGCCAGGTCGTCTGCGCGGAGCTGTTCAACATTCTTTCCGGCACTGCTGAGCAGGCCCAAAATCTGGTCGTCCAGTTTCTCACGGGTGTAGTAGCTGGCGACCTGCTGTTCGACGTTCATGGCTTGGAGACCTCTGTCAGAGAAGCTGATACAGGTTACCGTAAAACCGCCCGGGAGGGGCCGCGCGGGTTGTGATTCCAAGAGGCAGGAGGATTTAACAAAACTTCCCCGCTCACCTTCCGTCTAACCTACCCGGGCGGTTGACAAGGGAGGATGCAGATGAAATCAAGATTCATGTTGATGTCGGCAGGCGCCGTGCTTGCCATGATCCTTGGATCGGGAACACAGGCTGCGGGAGCGGCAGAACCGCAAACCGCGCAAAGTGCGGCAACGGTGGCTTCAGTGGTCGATCACGAAATCAGCAATGTCGAAAAGCTGATTGTGGAAGCGGCGGAGGCGATGCCGGAGGACAAGTACAACTTCTCGCCGGAGCGGTTGAACATTGCGGGCGCGGAGTACAAGGGGGTGCGCACGTTTGCCGAGCAGGTCAGGCACGTTGGCGCTTCGAATTACGCAATATGGTCGGGGGTTACAGGCGAGAAGTTTCCCAAGGATTACATGGGTGGAAACGGACCGGATAGCCTGAAGACCAAAGCCGACATCATAAAGTTTTTAAAAGATTCCTTTGCGCTGGGGCACCGGGCGGCGGCCTCGCTCACGACGGAAAACATGCTGCAGAACCCGGGCAGCAGCAAATCGACGCGCTTGCGGCTGGCGGTGTTTGGGGCAGAGCATGCGTACGATCATTATGGCCAGATGGTCGAGTACCTGCGGATGAGCGGAATTGTGCCGCCGGCGAGCAGGGGGAACTAGGTGCCCGCGCCATACGGGATTAATTCTTTTCACGAAAACTGCCGATAAGCTTTCCTGAAGGCGGACGCGGGATGAAGCTGTGCTCTGCTCTTCAGGGAGGAAAGCGTGTCAATTGCGCAATGGGACGACAGTTACAAGACCGGACATCAAACCGTTGACGGGCAGCACCAACAGCTGTTCGGGATGGTAAACGAGTTACATGACGCGATTGTGGCGAACAAGGCCAAAGACGTGCTGATTCCGACGCTCGAAAAACTGGCCAAGTACACGGTCGAGCATTTTCAGACCGAGGAAGGCTTGATGAGCAAGATCGACTATCCGCATCTGTCCACCCATCGAAAGAAGCACCAGGCGCTGACTCAGGAAGTGCTGGATCTGATGGAAAAATACCGCAGCGGAAAGGCCGTACTTTCGATCACGTTGTCGAACTTTCTGGCCAAGTGGCTGCAGCACCATATCAAAGAAGATGATGTCGCACTGGTGAAGTATTTGAAGGAGCATCCGGAGAGCCTGGCTGCGAAATCAGGAGCCTGAAAGCAAATCATCGCCCATTCATGCAGTTCTCTCCCGTGCTGACATGGTGGCAATCCCCAGGATTGTTCCGGGAGAGTATGGCTATGGCATTTGGGGTGAAAACGCGACTCACGTGTTCCTGAAGAAACGATAGAAGAACAAGACCGGTACTTCTCGCGGGCGAGGGCGCCCGCGCCACATCTTAATCCACTCTTCAACAAACACAACCCCTGCGCAGTGCATCTCAACTTCAAAATTATCCGAAAGGAAGATGCTTTTTTATGCCTGACACACTGAAAGGGAAGAAAGTCGCCATTCTCGCCACCAATGGATTTGAGCAAGCAGAACTGGAAAAGCCGCGCCAGGCGCTGGAGGACGCGGGAGCTGAGACCGTGATCGTGTCGCCGGCCGAGGGAAAAATCAAAGGATGGGACGTGAAAGATTGGGGACGCGAGGTGAGAGTAGACGCTTCGCTCGACTCAGCCGATCCGGAGCAGTTCGATGCCCTGCAGCTTCCGGGCGGAGTCATGAATCCCGATCACATGCGAATGAACCCGAAGGCGGTCGAGTTCGTGAAACACTTTTTCGAGAGCAACAAACCGGTGGCGGCGATTTGCCATGCGCCGTGGATGCTGGTCGAGGCTGACGTGGTCAAAGGCCGGAAGATCACTTCCTGGCCATCGCTCAAAACCGACCTGCGCAACGCAGGCGCGAACTGGGTAGACCAGGAGACTGTGCGCGATGGGAATCTGGTAAGCAGCCGCAAGCCGGACGACATACCCGCATTCAATCGCGAGATGATTGCGCTGTTCGCGGAAGCGGGTGGGCGGAGGGACAAAAAAGCAGCGTAGAACGGCGGTCGAGATGGAAAAGCCGGTAAGCGTTGTAGTTTATGTATTGCTGATGGCGGCGGTGATAACGGGTGTGGATGTGCTGATCTTCAGAAACCGTTTCTGGGAACGGCTGATGGTAAATGCCGGGATTGTTCTGGTGTTCGCAGCTTTCTACCTGAGATTTCTCAAGCATTCGTAAAGGCCAAACCCGCGAAGGGATGGCCTGCCTGTGCGAGCCGGCGAGCGAGATAGCGAGATAAGAAGCGGGAGGGTCCGCGGGCGAGGGCGCCCGCCACCGCGCTGTTTATTGATTGAGGGTGCCGGCAGAATAAAAGTAATAGTCTGCGGTGTAGGGACTGCTGGTCTCGCTTGATTGCTTTGAGCTGTTGCAGTTATCGGGGGCGGGAGGCTGGCCGCCTTTGGTGTGAATGCGTTGGATGGTTTCTACGTGGTTGAAGACGCCGTTGCCTGAGTGAGCGGTGGCGGTGACCAGCAGCCAGGGTATGGCAAGTTTGTCAGGCGAATCCGTTTTGGCGGACAACTTGCCAGTGACCTCGCTGCCATCGTTGTGCTTCCAGGTCGGGCCTGCGAAGTGATGGCCGATCACGTTTCCCTGGGAATCGCGCAATTCGGCATCGGGGGCTTTGAGTTTCCACGCATAGGTGCCGCCATTTGCGGCTTCACAGGTGTAAATCTGTGATCCGGATGCGTGGGCGACAAGCAGGAGTTCCCCGCTGGCGGGAGCTTCGATCTCCTTAGGAACGGACGGGCGGGCAAGGGATTGAGCTCCGGCCAATGCGCTCCATGCGCCAATGGCGACCACCAGAATCGCTCGTACAACACACATGGGCATGAGTGTAGCATCATGGAAGGCGCCGCCATTTCGACACAAAGCCATTCCCGCCGCCAGTGAGGAATGATCCCAAAGTGGCGTTTGTTCCTGGATACAAAATTAGTGCACTCGAGCGGTAAAAACCTGCAAACCCCACTCAGGGTTCATTGTTTTGCGGGCCGCGTTCTGGTAGTCTCTCGCCGGTAAAAAACTTCCGGGAGGACGTCATGCCTTTTTGCCCGTCTTGCGGTCAGGAAGTTGGAAGCGCAAGTTTCTGTCCAAAGTGTGGTGCCAACCAGGTGGTCGCGCCGGCCGGCGGCGCGGTTGCCATGACGGCAGGCTCAGAGGGTCTGGCCGAGAATGTCGCCGGGCTGCTTTGTTATCTCGCAGGCTGGATCACCGGGATTATCTTCCTGTTGATCGACAAGCGTCCGTGGGTAAGATTTCATGCCGCGCAATCGATCGCCGTATTCGGCGGCCTTACAGTCGTCCAGATCGCACTGTCGGTTATGAGCAGCACGATCGGAGGATTGCTGGGCTTCGGAGTGATGGGCATGCTGGGACTGCTTGTCGGATTGATCACCCTGGTTTTATGGATTCTGCTGATGGTGAAAGCGTACAAGCATGAAGACTACAGAGTGCCAATCGCCGCCAGCATAGCCGACAGCATACTCAAGAAGTAGAGACGTTTCTGCCGAGTGCAGCGTCAGCGGCAACGCACGAACGACCAACCTCCCCTCTCCAGCTGAGTTCGTCCGGCAGCGCTGCGGATTATTGCGCCTTACTGGTTTGCTGTGTCGCGCAAAATTGGCGGGCGCACTGGCCGACCGAACACTTTTTCCGCAGATTTACTCCACAGCCTTCTGCGCTATACTGCGAAAGCTCCACCAAAATCCTTCCAGGAAGTGGCTTCATGTCCTTGCGAACAGCCGACGAGTTGGCAACCCAGGTTCCCTCTGACGATTTTCAGGCGCTCGAGGAGAAGGTTTATCGCACTATCGAGCTATACAAGTCAGCGCGCGAAGCGCGCACAGCGGCCGAGCGCGATGCGCAGCGCCTGCGCGCCCAGTTGGAAGAGCGCGAGGAAGAAGTCGAGAGCATGCGGCGCGAGATGGTCCGCCTGCGCAAGGAGCGCGAAGAAATTCGCGGCCGGGTAGAGAAGATGCTGGCCCAGATCGAGTCGCTTGCGCAGGAGCAGGCGGCAAGCTAGTTACAGGCTAAAACTTCTCTGGCTACAAGGAGCAGAAGGAACCATGGCAACGGCCACTAAGCAGCAACCCGTCAGAGACGCCCAAAGTGACAGCGTGCGGGTGGAGATTTTCGATCAGGCCTACAACCTGCGCGGCTCCGATCCCGAGTACATCCTGAAGCTTGCCGAGTACGTTGACACCAAGATGCGCGCGGTGGCCGAGCAGACCCATACCGTCGATAGCGCGCGCCTGGCTGTTCTGGCAGCCCTGAACATCGCCGACGAATATCACCTGCTGAAACGCAATCACGATGTCGGCTCGGTGCAATATCTGCGCCGGGCGCAGCACCTTTCTGACGCACTGGATGAAGTTTTAGAGGCAAAAGAGCGCGAGAAACGCAGAGCCGGCTAAACGGCTTAGTTCCCCTGCTTAAGCTCGACTAGCACCTGGCGGGCAATTTCTTTCAACGTCTCGAACACGCCTGCGCCCTGAAACGCGACCGCTTCAAGCACCGGTTCGTTCTTGCGGCGCAATTCCTTGCTCAAAGCATCGACCGGAAGCACATTCGGCAAGTCGCGCTTGTTCAATTGCAGCACGTAGGGAATTTTGTTGAAGTCGTAACCGTGCTCTTTGAGGTTGTCCATCAGGTTATCGAGCGCTTCTGCGTTGGCGTCCATGCGCTCCTGCTGGGAATCGGCAACGAATACAATTCCATCCACACCGCGCAAAATCAGCTTGCGGCTGGCGTCATAGAACACCTGTCCGGGAACTGTGTAGAGGTGAATCCGCGTCTTGAACCCCCGCACCGAACCAAGATCCAGGGGAAGAAAGTCAAAAAACAGGGTTCGTTCGGTTTCGGTGGCAAGGGAAATCATCTTGCCCTTCTGCGCTTCTGCCGTTTTCTGATAGATACACTGCAGGTTGGTCGTCTTGCCGCCTAATCCGGCGCCGTAGTAGACGATTTTGCAGTTGATCTCGCGGGCTGCGAAGTTTATGAAGCTCAAAGCCTTCCCCAAAGCTCACGGACACGCTCGCTGCGCGAACGGCCATGTTTAGAGATATGTTCTAGTGCTGCTGGTGTTTATATCACACGCGTCACGATGACCGGCAGGTTACCGTGGTTACTTCGGCCGCTAAGGTCATTTGGCAGCAGCAGGATAGTAGCCGTCTTTTGCCGTCACCAGGACATCCGGGCGGTCGACCACGACCTCAATCTGGCGATAGGCGCTGCTGGGAGTCGCTCTGGTCACGTATCCCAGCGTGTACTGATTGCGGGCATCTCCCATGGCCTTGGCATAGGTGGCTTCAATCGCATCGCGCGAGAAGCCGGTGATGATTTCGCCGCCGGTGGCGTTGGCGTACTTGGGAAGGATGTTGCTGTATCCGTAACGCGGCAGGTGCAGCCGCTCCAGCTTGTTGTACACCGGGATGGCAGAATTCTCGACGCTTGCTCCATAGACCATCACGTTGCTCGAGAGCAAAACGCGCAAAGTATCGCGATAACTGGCGTTGCTGCGGTATTCGCGACCGTTGCTGACGACAAAAATCACCTTGCGCCGGGTGCGCTCACGCTTGGCCAGATCGAGTGCCGCCGCCAGAATCGCGTCGTTCAACACGTGGGACTCTTTGGCGGGAGTGATCACCGGCGCCGGCCCCCCCTGAATCGGGCGACCATTCACCATGGGGCCTTGCGGGCCGAGCGGGCCACTGGTCACCGGCACTCCATTGTTTCGCCCGGTAACGGTCTTGAGTCGATTCAGGGCCGCCTCCAGCTGACGCCCTACGCTGGCGAAATCCTGAACCCTGGAGACGCTGCTGCTGTAGGTGTAGATAGAGACCTCATCGAACTGGCTGAAGGCGCCTTCGAGCGCTGGCAGAGTCTGGAGCACCTTCTGCACCGCAACGTCCTCCATTCCCGTATCGAACACCACGGCGGCTGAGAGTGCCGATGGATCAGAAGTGAAGAAATTGAGCGTGACCTTCTTGCCATCCTCGAAAACACTGAAATCGCGCGGAAACAATCCGCTTACCAGGCGGCCGTTGTCGTCTTTTACCATGACAGGAACAATGACCTGATTGACATTGCGGGTCAGGGTAAAGAGCTGCTCCTGGGATGCGGGGGCGGAGGGCGTGGCTCCCCCCTCCGGGACCGTGGTCACTCGGAGCGGAGGGCGGGGCTCGTCGGGCGCCGCTGAATTTGAAGAGGTGTCCTCACGTGGAGGAGCCTGGCTTGAGGACGGGGGAGGCGCGGGACTTTGCGTCTGATCGTCATGAGTGGTTGGAGGCGGGGCTGGAAAGCTTTGCGGTGGACGAATCGCGGAAGGGGCATCTGGAATCGCCTGGTCAGAGCCTGAATTGCCCGGTTTAGGCTGGTCCTGTGCGGACTGGGCAAACAGGCCGGCTGCCAGCATCACAATGATGGGTAGGGCCTTAAGGCTGTGGAGCACGGCTCTCCTCCATATCGATTCCGATGCAGAGACACTCACTTTCGTGCATCTAATCTGAATGAAATAGACTAACAAATGTCATTGAGAATTACCTTGCGATCAACAATCCCTGTTTTTGCAGCGATCCTTGCGGTTTTCCTCGGGCCGTCGTGCGCCTTGATGGCCCAGGCGGTTCCGACTCTGGCGCCGCAACCGGGCCAGGAACAGTCTTCCGACCAGGAACAGCCGATCAGCACGTTGAAGGTAAACGTCGATGTCGTTCAGCTATTTTTTAACGTTAAAGACAAGAAAGGCGGGTTGATCCCGAACCTCACCAAGGACGATTTCCAGGTTCTAGAAGACGGCAAGCCCCAGACCATTAAATATTTCACCGCTGAATCGAATCTGCCTCTGACACTCGGTATTTTGATCGACTCCAGCGGAAGCCAGCAGCGTGTGCTGGAGATGGAGAAGGAAGTGGGGGGCTCGTTTCTGGGAGAGATTCTGCGGCCGAAAGACGAAGCATTTGTAATCAGCTTCGATGTGGAGGCCGAACTGCTGCAGGACTTTACCAACTCCGTGCACCTGCTGCGCACGGCGCTTGAAAGCGCCAAGATCAACGCCCCGCCATCCAGTTGTACCAGCATTCCCGGGGTTGGCGGCGGGCCTTTGCCTTGCAGCTCCACTCCCAAGGGAACCATCCTTTACGACACTGTTTATCTTGCCTCGCACGATGAACTGGCCAAAGAAGTCGGCCGCAAGGCGATGATTATCCTTACCGATGGCGAAGATCAGGGCAGCAAATACACCATCAAGGAAGCGATCGAGGCCGCACAGAAAGCCGACGCCATCTGCTATGTGCTGCTGATTGCGGACCGAGGCTTTTACGGATTCGGGGGATACTCGGGCGATCACGAGATGAAGAAGCTGTCGGCCGAAACCGGCGGACGCGTGATCGAAGTAGGAAACAAGCCGGAAAAGTTGAAAGAGGCCTTCGACCAGATATCGCAGGAACTGCGCAGCCAGTACAACATCGGATATAAGCCGACCAATGCCGCACTGGACGGGAGTTTTCGCAAGGTAGAAATCCATCCTAAAAATAATGGCTATAAAGTCCAGGCTCGCAGCGGATATTACGCGGTAGCCCACAAAGACTAAGAAAAGACGGTCGAGGACAGGAAGGAATTTCGTTGGGTGATTGAACCGGCGATTGTGGATGCTAGAATCAAGCCGGCCACTGCCACCACCGCTCGATGCCCATTTCCATCCGCCTTTACAGTTTCATTCTTGCAATCGCCGCGGCAGCGGCGGGCGGATATTATCTTTTCCGAAAAAAACCGAAAAGCGATGCTGACATTGAGCGGCAGCGGCGGGCCTGGCTGGACCAGGTGGGACGAATTACCGATGGTACGGTGATTGACGTACAGGAAACCAGCCTGGCCGGCAACAAGAACATGATTCTGCTGATCTACCAGTACGACGTGGCTGGGGTCTCATACGAAGCGTCCCAGGATGTGACCTACCTGAGGCAGTGGATCAATCTGCACTCCTGCCGGCTGGGATTGCCTACCTCGGTGCGGTACGATCCGCACAATCCCGGCAATTCGCTGGTGGTTTCCGAACGCTGGATTGGTTTGCGGCAGTAGTTACCGCAAATGTCAGCTGCCGGCTGAGAAGCCGCCGATGTTAGCCACGGTCAGGCGGAGATACTTATACGGATTGACAGGCGTGTCATTGATGCGGACTTCGTAATGCAGGTGTGGTCCGGTGCTTCTGCCACTCAACCCGACGTAGCCAATGACATCGCCACGTTGAATATGCTGGCCGGAGGCGACCGCAAAGCTCGACAGGTGCCCGTAGCGGGTGCGAATGCCGTGGCCATGATCGACCATTACGGCCTTTCCATATCCGCCCAGGAAATCAGCGAAGGTCACGACCCCATCCGCCGGGGCGATCACCGGCTGGCCGTAAGAAGCGGAAATATCTACGCCGCTGTGAAACGCTCCCTCTCCGTTGAACGGATCGATGCGTTCGCCGAAAGATCCGGTAATGGGACCTTCCACCGGCCACAGGTTGGGAGCAGAGTTCGCGCGCAGCCAGTCGGCAGTGGTGACGTTGCGAGTCAGACCCAGGGACAGTCCGGTCATGGTCGCGCCCGTCAAAGCCGAAGTTTTAAGTGCGTAAAGCTGGTCGAGGGAGGAATTCACCGCCGATTCGGGCAAAGTCTCGGAGGAGGCGGTTACCAGATTCTTATCGGCATTGAGCCCGTAAAGCGATGAGACTTCGCCGGCCAGGGAACCGAGCGAAGCAACCTGAAGGTCGCGTTCGCGGGCAACCTGCTCAAGGCGGTTGTAGCGTGACTTCAGATCGTCCTTTTCGGTGCGCAATTCATTGAATTGCGACACCTTGAAGAGCATCCGTAAATATGAGCTGGCAATACCGGTAAGGCTTAAAGCGCCCAGCCCGATGCCCAGAACCAGAGTATAGAGATAGTGAAGCGGGATATGGATCTTACGGAGTTCCCCGTCACGGTCCCGGGCAACAAAAAGAATGTAAAAGCGTTTGGGCAATCGTTCCCTTTCGCCAACAGCCAATGTTATTTCTTCGTCGGAGGGCACGCGGTTACGCGGCCCCCGGGCTTCGCCCCCATCTTGAGATGGGTCTAATCTGAGCCCGTGTCCTACCCGAACCGGAGACGACCAAAGGCCATTTCGGCTGCAATCCAAACTGGATGCAGCACTTAGCTGGGCCCAAGGTGTTAGGAAACAGCTTGGCAACGGTAACAAAGTGGGTTCCTCTGTGTCAACCAAGCGGAGGCCGATTGCGGATTACCAACGCCGGGTTCAATCGATGGTCCTTCCGGACCGGTTACGACATGGTGACCTCTGGGAGACGAACGGTACTGGCAGAAGGTTGCCGTTCGGACGAAGTGGCCATGGCAAAGGCCGATGACTTATCTCTGGCTCCTGTCATAGATGGACGCGGTAAAAGGCCGGTTGCTTAGCCGGACGGCAAAGATTTTAATGTCTCTGTAAACCAGAGCTGCGCCCCAGGTGCACTGATTTTGCCACTACGCGAACGGGAAATGATCGAGCGTATCCGGAAAGCTGCCGGCCGGCATAGCCGCTGGTTCAAAGGAATCGGGATCGGCGATGATTGCGCTTTGCTGAGGGTTGGGGCTGGCCAGGAACTGCTGATTACGACTGATTTCAGCCTGGAAGGAATTCACTTCCGGCGCGAATGGCACCCTGCAGCTTCGGTGGGGCATCGCTGCGCGGCGCGCGGGCTGAGCGATATTGCGGCGATGGGGGGCGAGCCTCTGGCGATCTTTCTTTCGCTGGCGGTTCCGAAGCAGCTGCCGCAAAAGTGGGTGGATGATTTTGTGCAGGGTTTGCTGAGTCTCGCTCGACCCTTTGGAGCTACTCTGGCGGGCGGAGATACAGCGCAGTCGCCGGGCCCGATACTGGCCGACATTGTGGTTGTGGGCAGAGTTGAGGCCGGCAGCGCGGTTCTGCGATCGGGAGCGAGGCCGGGTGACTCAATTTACGTCACCGGCGAACTGGGCGCCTCGGCGGCAACTTTGGATTTGCTGCTTTCGGGAAGGAAGAGGCGACTAGCGCCGAAGAGCTACGCGCGGCACTTCTTTCCCCAGCCGAGAGTCCGGGTTGGGCAGATACTTCGCGAAAAACGCCTGGCTTCCGCAATGATCGATGTTAGCGATGGCCTCTCAACCGATCTCACTCACCTTTGCGAAGAGAGTGGGGTCGGCGCCGAGTTGAGGGCGGAGGCAGTCCCATTAGCAGTGGTAGATAAGAAGAAGGTGAGGCTTCGGTTCGCGCTGCACGGTGGCGACGATTATGAACTGCTGTTCACGGCGCCATCAAAAAAGCGAGTACCGGAACGGATCACAGGCGTTCGAATTACGAATATCGGCACGATAAGGCAGGGGAACGAAGTCTGGTTAAAGGATATGAGCGAAAGGAAGATATTGAAACCAGAGGGGTGGGAACACTTTGCCGGCCGTTGAATGACGGATTGGATTAGACTGGCCGCGCCCGAGAGGCAGGAGATCGATATGGCTGCAAAACAAGGGGACTTAAGCCTGCTGCAGCATCCCGCTGCCGTGGAACTATTGCGGTCGAATATCCCCGCTCGCCTGGCATATGTGTGGACGGACGGAAGCCCGAGAGTGGTCCCGATCTGGTTTCACTGGAACGGCGGCGAGTTCGTACTGGGGACGCCTCCAAAAGCGCCTAAGCTTAAAGCCTTAGAGCGTGATCCTCGAGTTTCACTGACCATTGATGACAACAATTTCCCGCACCGAGTGCTGCTGGTTCGAGGCAAAGCCCAGCTGCAGACTGTGAATGGCGTTGTTCCCGAATACGCGCTGGCCGCGGAGCGGTATTTTGGCGAGGCACGCGGCAGGGCATGGATTGCACAGTTGAGCAGTAAAGCCTCGTCGATGGTCCGAGTGACCATCGTCCCAGACTGGGTAGGATTGTTGGATTTCAAAACCAGGTTCCCGAGCGCATTGCCGGTTTGATCGGGACAGCAGAGCGTGTACTTCTGGAACCTCCTCCTGCATATCCACGCTGCACGGTCCGGCATAAAGTAGTGCCATGCGAGTGTTGTTATTCGTCGCCATTGCAATGGCCGCTTTACTGCCGGCCCAGGATGCGGCCAAATCTTCTATTGCCCCTGACGATCAGTTTGTCCACAAGCAGTTCGGGTCCAGCTGCCTGATGAATCCAGCGGCAGGAGCGATCACTGCGGACCTGAACGACGATGGCATCGAGGACATTGTCATCCCCGCCCGCTGCAAGGATCCGATGATGGACGCGGGCGATAATCATTACGTGGTGCTCGACCCCTACAATGCTTTTTACGGATTTGGCGATCCGAAAATTACCACACAGTTTGCCACCGCCGATCCTGCCAACCGGGACCTGGTGCTGCTGATTATCCATGGAGCAGGACCGGAAGCATGGCGGGCGAGCGAACCAAAGCAGAAATTTCTGATTCTCAACTTGCCTTATAAGCAAATCCAGGTGAAGCGGCTCTCATTGAACAAGAAAAAAACAGTGATGGCGATTTATTCGATCGAGGCGGGCGAGGACCAGATGACATCTGCGATGTTCTGGGACGGAAAGAAATACCGCTATCAACCGATGGGATCGAGCATGCAATAGCGCGGTTGGAAAACCTCTGCATGCGGTGGAAAACGCGGGATTGACACAAGCCTGATCTCAAGACACACTGGAACAACCTTCCAGCTTCAGTGAATCTCGAAACGAAAGGAAATACTCCCCCGCATGAGTCAGACCTGGAGCCAATTGTTGCAGGATGACCAGGGCCAGGATATTGCCGAGTATGCAGTGATGCTGGCAGTCATCCTTGTGCTGGTAGTCGGAACCATCCGGCTAGTGGGGTCACAGTCGAACAATGTGTTCTCGTCTGTGGCCAGTTCAGTCCAGTAAACATAATTCCCGTATTTATTTGAGCGGCCCGCTTCTGCGGGCCTAGTTTTTTGGGCAATAAAGGTCGTCTTCTGGACGTTTGAATGCGTGGCGCTCACCCGGGAAGTTTTCAGTTCTTTGTTCTCGGTTCTCAGTTCCCAGTGTGAAATCTTCGGTGGTGTTTGCGGTTCAGACGAGACCACCGGCCACTCGCCTATAATCTCGCAACATGGAAATTAAAGAGAAGTTTGAGGAACTGAAACAGCGCAATGCTGCCGCCGAAGAGGGCGGAGGCGCGCAACGCCGCGAACGCCAGCACCGGGAAGGGAAGATGAGCGCGCGCGAGCGGATCGAGTTTCTACTCGATGAAAACACGTTCGAGGAGACTGACAAGTTTGTTACACACCGATCACAGGACTTCGGCATGGCCGAGCAGAAGCCGCTGGGAGACGGCTTCATCACCGGGCATGGGCGGATCGAAGGGCGCCTGGTGTTTGTGTTTGCCCAGGACTTCACGGTTTTTGGCGGATCGCTGTCGGAGGCGAACGCGGGAAAGATCGTGAAGATCATGGATCTGGCGGCCAAGGTGGGCGCGCCGGTAATTGGACTGAACGACTCCGGCGGCGCGCGAATCCAGGAAGGCGTGATGTCACTGGCCGGATACGCGGATATTTTCTTGCGCAACACTCTCTACAGCGGAGTGGTACCGCAGATTTCGGCCATTATGGGGCCGTGCGCGGGAGGGGCAGTGTATTCGCCGGCGATCACAGATTTCATCCTGATGGTGAATAAAACGTCTTACATGTTCATCACCGGGCCGGACGTGATCAAGACTGTGACCCACGAAGAGGTGACCAAGGACGAACTGGGGGGAGCTCACACGCACAATGAGACTTCCGGAGTGGCGCATTTTCTGGCCAACGATGACGCGGAATGCCTGGCCATGGTGCGGGAGCTGCTGAGTTTTTTGCCGTCAAATAATCTGGATGATCCGCCCAGCAAGGTCGCGTCCGATTCGATGAGCCGCGAGGACGCGGAGCTGGATTCAATTGTTCCGGCGCAATCGAACCTGCCGTACGACATCAAGGATGTGATCCACAGAGTGGTAGATGAGGGATATTTTTTTGAAGTACAGGAGCACTATGCGCGGAACATCGTGGTGGGTTTTGCGCGGATGGATGGGCGGCCGGTTGGAATTGTTGCCAACCAGCCGGCGTTTCTGGCGGGAACGCTCGACATCAATGCTTCCATGAAGGGCGCGCGCTTTGTGCGCTTCTGCGACTGCTTCAACATTCCGTTGCTGACGTTCGAAGATGTGCCGGGATTTTTGCCGGGCACGAACCAGGAGTATGGGGGAATCATCAAGCACGGCGCCAAGCTGCTGTTCGCATTCGCGGAAGCGACAGTGCCTAAAGTGACGGTGATTACCCGGAAGGCATATGGGGGCGCGTATTGCGTCATGGCTTCAAAGCACATACGCACGGATGTGAACTATGCGTGGCCGACCGCGGAGATTGCAGTCATGGGGCCGGAGGGAGCGGTGGATATTGTCTATCGCCGGGAGCTGGAAAATGCCGCGAAGCGGGAGGAATTGCGGATACAGAAGATCGAAGAGTTCCGCGACCGTTTTGCGAACCCTTATATTGCAGCTGAACGGGGGTTTGTGGATGCAGTGATTCAGCCCCGCGAGACCCGGAAGAGGGTGATTCATGCGCTGGCCATGCTGCAGAACAAGCGCGACAAAAACCCGCCCCGGAAACACGGCAACATACCGCTGTAGCGATTACAAACTCTTGGGCGCTTCCGCTTCATGGAGATGGTACCTGCCCCGGCCCAGCCGGCGGTCGGCAGCGTCTTTTCGCTGACGATAGCGGAGAGCTGCAATGGATGCAGCGATGATCAGCGCGAGACATATTTCCACCAGCACCTTTTCTCCGTCCAGCCAATCCATCTTCTGATTTTTCAATTCAGGATCAGTAAGCAAACCGTGGATAAAGAGCGCAGCGGCAGACGGATAGACCAGGTAATGAAATCGCTTCCAGATGCGCCGGCTCATGCGCAGACGCAACAGCGAAGTGATGAGGACTACCAGCAGGAGATACAAAGAAAGCGCGCCGATGGTGTTTTCGAGCGGCTGCTGTGGCGACCAAAGCGGCAGCAAAATATCAAGAAGGCGGAACCTGACCCGGTTGGAGAAGAGGAGAATGACCGGGTGCAGAAGAGTGAGCGCGATTGCCAGGTAGGCTGTCCAGCGGTGAAGCCGGAAGAGATCGAAGCGGCGATGGGGCCATTTCTGCAGCGGGCTGAAGCGGACGGCAATCAGCAGACCGATACAGATGTTGATAGTGACCGTGCAAAGCGCTACCAATCCCGCGTCGGCAGAGAGTTCAATCGGGTCCATGCAGGATGGTTGGACGCATAAGTTCGGGTCCAGGTTTTGATGTATGACTTGGGGAACCCGGTTCTGTGGCTACCAGCCTATAATGTTCCGCGATTAAAGGGGGCATTATGTCGGGGGCGGTGAAGTCGATTTGTATTTTCGTATCCTGTTTTGTTTTGTGCGGGGTTTCATTGTGTGCCGGAAGTCCTGAGGCCCAGCCGGACGCGAAAGCGCAAACAAGTGCATCGCCGGCAGCTTCGCAAGCCACGCTGGACGGAGAACCGCCGGAGGAAGAAGAACCTTCGGAAGAGCTGGCGCCGGCAGCAGTGCAGATGGACGTTTCACGGGTTCCGCCGCTCATTCAGGCGCTCTACCAGGCGACGCGGGAGACGAAAGAAAACCAGATCCTTGACCGCCTGGCCACCGCAAAGAGCCTCATCCCGAACGCAGATCTAAAAGCCACCGACGAGCAAGGGCGAACCGCTTTGCACTGGGCGGTATTTGGTTCGAGCTACAACGTGAAGCCGAGAGTATTGGTGGCTTACGCGGATATCGCCAACGATCTGATTCAGCGCGGGATTCGGATTAACCAAGAGGACGTTTATCAGGATACGGCGCTTGACTACCTGCTGTATTCGCCCACCTTCGAGATGCAAACCCTGCTGATCGAGCATGGGGCTACCAGTGGTTTCCTGGCCGCGTCCTATCAGTATTTCAAGCAGATGTTGCAGTGCTCGGGGGACAAGGATTTGTCGAAGCTCCCGGTATCGCCGGATGCCGATCTGAAGCCGGGACTGACTCTCAGCCTGCGGCTTGACACACCGGTTTTCAGCGACCGTTCACGCACCGGCGATCCCGTGCAGGCCACGGTTACTTATCCGTTGTGCAAAAGCGGGGAGAACATCCAATGCGAGCAAGGCGAACTGCTTATCCCACCGGGCACGAAAGTCAACGGAACGGTTTTGTTTGCGCAGAAGGCGCCGAACAAGTACTCGCGTCCGCGGCTGGTGCTTGATTTTTCCAACGTTATTCATAAGCAAGATACGCTTTCCCCGCTCTACGCGCATGTGCTGGATGTAGACAATGCGCGCGATACGGTCCAGAACAACGAAATTCTGGGCATTATCCAGCCCCACGCTTCCAAGAAGTTTTCCATCGCTTTTATGGCGCTGGGAGCTGCCAACCCATTTGCCGGCTACGCCATCAAGGGCGTCCAGACTGTTTACGGGCTGTCATTGCGCAGGGAGATCGTTTATCCGGCTGGCACCGATCTTCAGGTGCAGATCGTGCGCTACTCGATTTTGAAAGAAAAGCAACCGTGGCCAGGATGGAAGCAGTTGTCCGTGAGCCCGCAACTGGAGCACCTGGTTCGGAATGCGCCGATGCGGACGACAGCAACCAACCAAGTGCTCTCTGATCCGACAAATCTGATGTTTATCGGGTCGGAAAAAGAAGTGGTGTCGGCTTTCCGCGAGGCGGGATGGATTGAAGCCAGCAACCTGAATGTAAAATCGGCCCTGAAAACCGCCACCGCCACCATGCGCCAGAGCGGCTATAGCGAAGCGCCAATGTCAACGTTACTGCTGCAGGGCAAGCCCCCGGACCTGGTATTCCAGAAATCATTAAACACCTTTGCCAAGCGGCACCATTTGCGCATCTGGCAGCTGAAGCCCACCTATAACGGGCGGGCGATCTGGGTGGCGGCGGCCACCCATGACATCGCCACGAGCAATGAGCGGGCGGGCACAAAATGGTCGCATCGCATCGATCCGCATATCGATCGCGAGCGCGATTGGGTGGTGAGTGATTTGCTGTTTATCGGCTCGGCTGCATCCTATGCCGACGTGAGCCGCCCGAATGCTCCTACCCGGTTGGGCAACGCGACGGGAGATGCCATCCTGACCGACGGCAAGATGTCAGTCGTTGAACTCACCCAGGGCGGAGTGCCGACCGAAAATGAGCCGACGCCAACTCTCACTACTCGACCTACGCCCTGAGAGGCAAAAAGAAAGGCCGCTGTTGAAAGCGGCGTCGACAAATGAAAAGCCAGGTAACGGCAGGAATTTTCATAAGTTGTCCGATACCCGCAGGTGCCGGCACAGCGCCAAAGTTTGAAACGTACAGGTTGCCGTCCGGTCCCATCAGGTGCACAACGCGGGAATTCAGAGCGGCTGATTGCTAAGCTGGTATGCCGCGAATAAAATCTAGCTTTCACCCAAGCTGAAGCGCGAGTGGCTAAAGAGGACGGTTGAACCGCGTAATTGCGATCTATCCCGGCTCGTTCGATCCGCCGACTAACGGTCACCTCGACCTGATAGCGCGGGGGAGCAAGATTTTCGACGAACTGGTGGTTGCAATCCTGCGCAATGCCGAAAAGAGCCCGTTGTTCAGCGTGAGTGAGCGGCGCGGGATGCTGGAGCAGCTGACGGGCGGTTTTCCGAACGTTCGGGTGGACACTTTCGACGGCCTGACGGTGGATTATGCCGCAAGAATGAATGCCAGCGCGGTCTTGCGGGGCATTCGCGCGCTCAGCGATTATGAATACGAGCTGCAGATGGCGCTGATGAACCGGAAGCTGGCGCCCAAGCTCGAGACCGTGTTCATGATGCCGGCGGAGCAATATTCTTACCTGAGTTCTCGCCTGGTGCGTGAAGTGGCGCGGCTGGGGGGATCGATCGCGGGACTGGTGCCGGCGATCGTAGAACAGAAGCTGAAAGAGAAACTGGAACCCGGCAGAAACGAGGCTGAGGAAAAATGACTGCTGTTGCTGAGACCCTTCCCGCGGTGAAATTCACCGCCCGCATTAACCGCATTGAGCCATCCGCCACCATGGCGGTAGTGGCAGAAGCCGACAAGCTTCGGCAGCAGGGAATTGACGTCGTGGATTTTGGCGCGGGGGAACCGCACTTTTCCTCGCCTCAACACATCAAGGAAGCGGCCATTGCCGCGATTCAGAACAACTTCACCAGGTACACCGCGGTGGGCGGCACGGCTGAACTGCGGGATGCAATTTTCCGGCGCCATGCGGCGGATTTTGGTTCTGCTTACAGCCGCGAAGAAACGGTGGCAACGGTGGGCGGCAAGCACGCTCTATTCAATGCCATCCAGGTTCTGGTCGATCATGGGGACGAGGTAATTCTTCCCGTCCCGTACTGGGTCTCGTTCAAAGACATTGTGCGCTACGCGGGCGGCAATTGCGTGCTGCTGGAAACGGACGAAGCTGAGGACTTCCGCATTACTGCGAGCATGGTCTCGCGGCTGGTCACGCCGCGCACGAAGCTGATTATCCTGAACTCGCCGTGTAATCCGTCCGGGGCGGTGATCTCAACCGAGGATCTGCGAGAGATAGTAAGGTTCGCCACCGAACGCGGCATCTGGGTGCTTTCGGACGAGTGCTATGTGTATCTGAATTTCACGGGAGAAAGGTTTTCGATCGGATCGCTGCGAGAACATCGCGAGCGCATGGTGGTTGTGGGATCGCTCTCAAAGACCTACGCCATGACCGGATGGCGGCTGGGGTATGCGCTGGCGCCGGCCGCCGTCATTTCTGCCATCCAAAAGCTGCAGAGCCAGTCAACCTCGAATCCAACGTCGATTGTGCAGAAGGCCGCAGTTGCAGCCTTGAACGGACCGCAGGAATGTGTGGAGCAGATGCGCCAGGAGTACATCCGCCTGCGCGATCACGTCGTGAAGGGGCTGCGCTCAATTTCGGGCGTGGCCTGCAACACGCCGATGGGAGCCTTCTACGCGTATCCGAACATATCGGCATTTTTCGGCCGAAGCGGTGTGAAAACTGCTTCAGATCTGGCAGGACGGCTTCTGCGTGAGGCGCATGTCGCTACTGTTCCGGGCGAGGGCTTCGGGACTCGCGACCACATTCGCGTCTCGTATGCCACCTCCGAGAAGGAACTGGATCGCGGCCTGGAGCGAATGCGCAAATTCCTGACCAGCCTGTGAAATGGTTCCAGCTTCTGCCGGGTTCCTTCGTTTCCCCAGGGAGCGCCTTTGCAGGCAGCCTCTCTGCCGCGTTACGCTTCTAATGCCGGACGGAGAATTCAGTCTCTGCGCGTTAAATGGAAAGACTTTATCCACTGCTGATGCAGCCACACTTTGACCCGCGCCCCTGGGGGACGCTGGATCTGTCTCCGATTTATCCCAATCACCGGTTTACGGAGAAGATCGGGGAGTCGTGGTTAAGCGGAGATGATTCCAGGGTTGCGAACGGGCCGCTGACAGGGAAATCGCTGTCGGAACTGGCGCGTACATACTTGCGCGATCTGGTAGGCCAGGCTACCGGCGACGGCACGCGTTTTCCGCTGCTGCTGAAATTTCTATTCCCGCACGACAAACTCTCGGTGCAAGTGCACCCGGACGATGATTGCGCGAAGCTGGACGGATATCCTTGCGGCAAGACCGAGTGCTGGTGGGTGGCGCATGCCCAGCCGGGCGCCCAGATTGCTCTGGGACTGAAAACAGGTGTAACGCGTGCGCAGTTCGAGCAGTCGATTCAGCAAAATCGTGCCGAAGATCTGCTGAACTGGATACGAATCTTTGCCGGAGACATGATTTATGTCGCCGGGGGCACGGTGCATACGCTGGGACCGGGTTCGGTCATTGTTGAGACCCAGCAGCAGTCGGACACGACCTACCGACTGTATGATTACGGGCGTCCCCGTGAATTGCATCTGGAAAAGGGGTTGGCGGCTGTGAAGGAGCAGCCGAGTTCCGGCAAAGTTGCCCCGCTGGCAAGCGTGCGCTTGAACGGATCTGAAAATTCCAGGACGAGATTGATTGCGTCACCTTTTTTTCAGGTTGAGAAGTACGAATTGCGATCAGAGCAGGAGTTTTCGACTTTGAATGATGCCGCCCTGACCTCGGCTCACATCCTGGTGGCGGTGGACGGATGCGGGCAGGTGACCAGCTCCGGAGCAGCTCCGGTGACGATGGCAAAAGGGGATGCGGTGGTGATTCCGGCCTGCGTGCGCGAGTATCGGGTGCGGCCGCAGTGGGCAATCAATTTTCTGTTGGCAAGTGTTCCCGCGGCAACAACGGCGGAACCGCAAGTCACGCTTTAGAAAACCGTCTCATAAAGTGGCAGAAAGAAAACACAATTTTTATCCGGTGATTCTGGCAGGCGGACGCGGCACGCGTTTCTGGCCGCTGAGCCGCAAGCGCCGCGCCAAACAACTGCTTGCACTTGACGGCAAGCAGACCATGATCCAGCAGACGGTAGCGCGGCTGCTGTCGCTCGCCGACGTAAGCCGCTTCTGGGTAATCACGAATGGAGATCTGCAGCAGGAAATCAGCCGGCAGCTTCCGCGTCTTCCCAAAAAGCAGGTGTTGGCGGAACCAGCAGGGCGCAATACTGCGCCTGCGATTGGCCTGGCCGCGTTCCTGCTGGAAGGAATCGATCCCAATGCAATATTGGGACTATTCCCGTCTGATCACGTGATCGGCGACGAACACCGCTTCCGGCAGACCTTGCAGCGAGGAATTGAAATCGCAGTCGCAGGCCCGAACATTGTAGTGATTGGAATCCGCCCGACGCGGCCGGAGACGGGTTACGGCTATATCGAGGCTCCAAAAGGAAACCATAGCCCCGCCTTGAGGGTGCGCAGGTTTACCGAGAAGCCCGATGCGGAGCGCGCGGCCGCTTTTCTGGCTTCGGAGGACTACTTCTGGAACAGCGGCATGTTCTTATGGAGCGCCCGTACTCTGACTGAAGCACTTCGGGAGCATCTGCCCAGGACGGCGCAGATTCTGCAGCGCATTGCGGCGGATTATGGAACGCGCAAGTTTGCTGAGAGCTTCGCCAAGCTGTATCCGAAGTGTGAAAACATCAGCGTCGATTACGCGGTGCTCGAACCCAGATCGGCAAAGGGCGAGCAAAATTCGAATATTTTCTGCATCCCCGCGGATTTTGGTTGGAACGATCTGGGCTCATGGACGGCGTTGCACGAACACCATACCGGCAAGCAGCGCGCGGAGAACAACAACCTGATCGCCGGGCAGGGATCGTTCACGCTCGATGCCGAAGGAAATTACCTCCATGCGCCAGGCAAATTCGTAGCCGCAATCGGGGTGAGCAACCTGGTGGTGGTCGAGACCGCCGACGCCCTGCTGGTGACCACTCGCGAACGCGCACAGGACGTCAGCAAAGTGGTGAAGCATCTCGACGAAAAAAAGCTGCACCGGCTGGTTTAGAAAGATGAACTTCCGATGAGCAATCAGAAGCAGATCAAGTTTGGCACCGATGGATGGCGGGGAATCATCGCGGACGATTTCACTTTTGAAAATGTGCGCCGGGTGGCGGGCGCCATCGCTTCTTATATTTTGAAGAACGAAGACCCAGCCGGCGGTGTGGTTGTAGGTTATGACACGCGGTTCGCCTCACAAACCATCGCGCGGGTTGCGGCTGAGGTGCTGGCCGGGGCCGGCATTCCGGTGATTTTCGCAAGCGATTACTCGCCCACTCCGGCAATTTCGTATGCGGTAAAGCAGAGACACGCGGCGGGCGGGGTGGTGATCACCTCCAGTCACAATCCCTGGAACTGGAATGGCGTCAAATTCAAAGCCAAGTTTGGCGGATCGGCGACACCGGCGATCATGAAGGCCATCGAAGACGAGCTCAACGCCGGGGCGAGACCGACAGGGAAGAAAGCGGCCATCCAGGAAGTTGATCTTAAGCCGGATTATGTTCGCGCCATATGCAAGTTTGCCGATCTTGATCTGATTGCAAACGCGAAACTCAAATTTGTGGTGGATGCCATGTACGGTTCGGGCCGAGGGGTGCTGAGTTCGATTTTCGAGAGGCACGGAATCGAGTGCATTGCCATCCGCCAGGAACTGAACCCGCTGTTCCCGGGAATCAATCCCGAGCCGATCGAGCCTCACGTTGCGCTGCTGCAGAAGGCGGTCCTGGCCGAAAAAGGGGATGCGGGTCTGGCGACGGATGGCGACGCAGACCGCATCGGCGCGGTGGCTGAAGACGGAACATTCGTTGATTCGCACAAGATCTTCTCAGTGCTGCTGCGCTGGCTGCTGGAGCGCAAGAAGTGGCCCGGCGAGGTGGTACGCGCTTTCAATACCACCAGAATGGTGGACCGCATCTCGGCAAAATATGGACGCAAGGTGAATGAATGCCCCATCGGCTTTAAGCACATTGCCGATCTGATGATGGAGCGTGAGATCGCAATCGGCGGCGAAGAGTCTGGAGGAATTGGTTACTCTCGCTATCTGCCGGAGCGCGATGGGGTACTCAACTGCCTGCTGCTGGCCAATGTCATGGCCGAAGAAGGAAAGCCGCTGGGCCAACTGGTCGCCGATTTACAGCACCAATACGGTCCGCACTTCTATGGGCGTCGCGATTTGCACATTGCCGACGAGGTGAAGCAGAGCGCGATTCAACGGGCTCGTTCGGACCAGACTCAGAAACTGGGAAAGTACGCCGTTGTCAGCAAAGGGAATCTGGACGGCATCAAGTTCTTTCTTGACGCTCCTAAACCCGGAAACGGCGCCGAACCCTGGGTGCTGTTCCGGGCCTCGGGAACTGAGCCTTTGCTTCGAATCTACGCTGAAGCGGCATCACCTGAGCTGGTTACAGAGATTCTGGCGACGGCCGAGAAGTTCGCAATTGCGGGCTGACAGCCGGGTACCGAAGGCAAGGCAGTTCATTACACTTCCGCAACTCGCCTTCACTGATAGGCTCGCATAAAATATGAAGGCAGACGATGACTTCAGCCCCGGCCATTGACCAGAGCCCGCCTGATTCGCCCAACGCGCGCCGCTACAACCGCATCCGGCGCTGGATTGGCATTGTCGATTTCATACTCGGACTCGTGGTGCTTACAGTGCTTCTGATTACCGGCTGGAGCGGCAATCTGCGGGACCTGGCCTACCAGGCAGCCTTTCAGAACTACACGGTGGCGGTATTTTTCTACGTGATCATGCTGCTTGTGCTGGGCAAGATTTTGGGTCTGGGACTGGACTACTACGGGTTTCGACTTGAACGCCGCTTTCAGCTTTCGAATCAGCGCCTGCGTGCCTGGGTGATTGACGAACTGAAGGCATTTCTGGTTTCGGTGGTGATTGCCGGCATCATTGCGGAGTTGCTCTATTTCATCATTCGCCACGCGGAACAATACTGGTGGCTGATTGCCTGGATCAGCTTCCTCGGTCTCTTCGTCCTGTTGGCGCAGCTGGCGCCGGTGGTTCTGTTCCCGATATTTTATAAATTCGCTCCGCTTGAAAACGAAGACCTGAAGGCGAGGCTGGTGCGGCTGAGTGAACGCGCCGGGACGCGAGTGCGCGGAGTGTACCAGTGGAAGCTCTCGGAAAAGAGCAAGAAAGCGAATGCCGCCTTGACCGGGTTAGGAAATACCCGTCGCATTATCGTTGCGGATACGCTGCTCGACAACTACTCGCCGGAAGAGATTGAAGCCGTCCTGGCGCACGAACTCGGGCATCATGTTCACCGGCACATTCTTAAAAGTATCGGAGTGCAGGCCGGCCTGACCCTGGTTGGATTCTGGGCCGCCAATTGGGTGCTGCACTACGCGGTTGACCGGCTGCACATGTTTGAAACCCTGTCGGATTTCGCCAATCTCCCGCTGCTCGCCCTGGTCACTACAGTGCTTTCCTTTTTGGTATTGCCTGCCCTGAATGCATATTCGCGCTTCAATGAGCGGCAGGCTGACCGTTATGCGTTCCGGTCGCTTCCGAGCGTGGAACCGTTTATTTCCTCCATGAACAAACTGGCACAGCAGAACCTGGCGGAGCGCGCTCCCTCGCGCTTTGTGGAGTGGCTTTTCTATTCGCATCCTTCGGTTTCACGGAGGGTGGCCGCGGCAGCGGCGTGGGCAAAGCATTAGCGCCTGATCTTCAATGCTTCCTGCACTTTGAGCAGGTCTTCCTCTGTATCCACGCCGATGCTGTCGAAGGGAGTCTCGGCAACGTAAATAGGGATACCGTTCTCGAGAAAGCGTAACTGTTCCAGACGCTCGCTTTTCTCGAGGGTCGACTCTGGAAGAGACACAAAGCGATCCAGGGCAGGCTTTCGATATGCGTAAAGGCCCAGATGCTTGAAGTAGCTGCCCCCGCTTCCATCGCGGTCATAGGGAATAGTTGCGCGGGAAAAATATAAGGCGCGTCCCGCTTTGTCAGTCACGACTTTCACAGCATTCGGATTTGTGACTTCCGCGGGAGCAGCTGGAGTCTTAAGCGTGCCGACCTGGACATCCGGGCGCTTCATCAGTTCGACGAGAGCCGCTATCTGCTCCGGCCGTGTCATCGGCTCATCGCCTTGCACGTTTATGTAGACGTCTGCGTTGACCGTGTGGGCAACTTCGCGGACGCGCTCCGTACCGCTGCGGTGAGTTTCCGCAGTCATGCGCACGTTCCAGCCGGCGCCCTCACAAACCTTGAATATTTCAGTCGCATCCGTGGCAATGATCACTTCCGCCGGCAACGGAGAGCAACGTACCGACTGGTACACGCGACCGATCAGCGGCACGCCGTCGATTTCGCGCAGCATCTTTCGCGGCAGCCGGGTCGAGCCCAGGCGGGCGGGTATGACAGCAACGACCTTCACGGAATCAGTGTAACGGGAAAGACAGAAAGTCCTGGAAAATCGCCCAAATAGCCTCAAAATCGGCAATTTTGAGGCTTCCAAACCGCTGACATCTGTAGCACAAAGTTATATACTTTGTTACTCACGCGTTACCACGTCTCGCGTTGGGCCCGAGTACCTGGAAATCTTTAATAAAGCTTCCATTGCGGCACCGGGCCGAAGGTAACCGTATGGATGAGCTTTCGAGAGGCCGGCCGCCCGATGATTCCCCTGAGCCGGGGGGCGCGGGTATCCGCACTCCCAATCCCGGCGAAAGCTCGTCTTCAGGAATCACTTCTTCTGATTCCCCAACCTTGATCGATGTTCCCCGGCAGATTAATACGGGCGGTTCGGACTCACCCACCATTGTTGACTTAGGCGGCAATACGCCTTGGGACGCTCCCACAATGATCGGCACGCCTCCGCCCACGTCCGGTGTTGCTCCCATGCGGTCATCGCCGAGCATGCATGGCGCGTATCAGAACCTGCTGGCCGCAGGAACGATTCTGGCGGGGCGCTACGAAATTCTGCAGACGCTCGGCGAGGGCGGAATGGGCGCGGTTTACAAGGCGAACGATCGCGCCCTGAACCGCATGGTTGCGTTGAAGGTAATCCGGCCCGACCTTGCCAACAATCCGGCGATTATCGAACGCTTCAAGCAGGAGCTGCTGCTGGCTCACCAGGTCACGCACAAGAACGTAATCCGGATCTACGACTTGGGTGAGTCCGAGGGCCTGAAGTTCATCACCATGGAGTTTATCGAGGGACAGGATCTGCGCTCGCTGATCAACCAGCGCCAGAAACTGCCGGGAGCCGAAGCAACGGAGATCATGGAACAGGTCTGCCGTGCGCTGGAGGCTGCGCACAGTGCCGGAATCATTCACCGCGATCTGAAGCCGCAAAACATTATGCGCGACAAAACCGGGCGCATTCTGGTGATGGACTTCGGCCTGGCTCGCACGCTCGAAGGCGACGGCATGACCCAGACTGGCGCGCTGGTCGGGACCATGGATTACATGTCGCCGGAGCAGGCGCTTGGAAGAGATCTCGATCAGCGTTCCGATCTGTTCGCGCTCGGCCTGATTTTTTACGAACTGCTCACCGGCAAGATGCCGTACAAGGCTGACAGTGTGGTGGCCAGCCTGCTGAAGCGCACGCAGGAGCGCGCCGTCCCGGTCGCTTCGCATGACGCCACAATTCCTCCTGCCCTGAGCAATATCGTCAGCAAGTGCCTTGAGACCGACGTCAAACTGCGCTATCAGTCGGCGCAGGAGATATTGGACGACCTTGAGATATGGGAAGGCGGGGGCGCAAAGAGAAAGATGTCCGCCACCTCCTCCGGCCTGCTGCTGAACCGGATGCGCAACCTGCCCTGGAAGAAGTCTGCGGGGGTAGTGTTGGCTCTCGGTTTGATGATTGCAGCAACCTGGTATGTGAGCAGAAGAGGGAAGGTGGCAACCACCGCCACCGCGGCGCAGCACGCGCCGGTTTCGGTTCTGGTGGCGGATTTCGACAATAAGACCGGCGACAGCCTGTTCGATGACACCCTGGAACCGATGTTCAACGTCGCTCTGGAAGGAGCGAGTTTCATCAACGCCTTCAACCGCGGTAATGCGCGACAACTGGCTGAGAAGGCCCCCAATCCCACGAATAAGCTGGATGACAAGACGGCGCGGCTGGTGGCAGTCAGTCAGGGAGTGAACACGGTCATCACGGGCTCGCTCAGCAACCAGGGCAGCGGTTACAGGTTGGCAGTGAACGCAGTGGACGCCGTCACCGGCAAAACCCTTGCAAGCACGGAGGTTAATGCCGCCAACAAAGATGAAGTGCTGTTGCAGGTTCCGAAGCTTACGGTTCCCATCCGTAAGGCGCTGGGCGACAGCACGCCGGAATCAGCCCAGCTTGCCGCAACTCAAGGGGCCTTTGCCGCCAGCAACCTGGAAGCGGTGCATCAGTACAGCATCGGCATGGAGCAGCAGTTTGCCGGCAAGTGGGACGAGGCGCTCAAGTCGTTCTCCAAGGCTGCTGAGCTCGATCCGAATTTCGCGCGTGCTTATGCCGGCATGGCTGCGGCCGCGGGCAATCTCGGGCAGATGCAGGATGCAGAGAAGTACGCGAAACTGGCAATGGCCCATGTTGACCGCATGACTGAGCGTGAACGATACCGCGTCCGCGGGCTCTATTACATACGCAGTGAGAACTGGCAGAAGTGCGTGGATGAGTACAGTGAACTGGTGAAGCAGTACCCGGCAGACAATATCGGCGCGAACAGCCTGGCATCCTGCTATGCGCGCATGCTCAATATGCCGAAAGCCATGCAGGAGGGCCAACGAGCGCTCTTGATCGCGCCCAAAGACGTAATGGCGCGGATGAATTACTCGCTTTATTCGTGTTATGCCAGCGATTTTCAGAGTTGTGAACGAGAGGCAGGAGCAGTTCTTCAGCAAAATCCGGGCAACGAAGAGGCCTATCTTGCTCTCGCCTACGCTCAGGTAGGTCAGGAGCAGTTGCCGCAGGCGATCGAGACCTATCAGAAGCTTCAGAAGATCAGCCCTTATGGCGAGTCACTCGCTGCCGCTGGTTTGGCCGAAGCTGCCTTGTATCAAGGCAGGTTGCGGGACGGCATACAGATACTTGAAAAGAGCGCGGCCGCCGATCTCGCGGCCAAAAAGCCCGATGCTGCGGCTGACAAGTTCGTGATGCTGGCCAATGCTCAGATTATGGCCGGAAACAAAGCAGCCGCCGTGGCTGCCGCCAAAAAAGCGTTGGCAAATAGCGACTCAACCAAGATCCGCTTCCTTGCGGCGCGAGTGTTGATCGATGCAGGGGACACCGCTAAGGCACATGAGTTAGCCGGCATCTTAGGTTCCGCGGTGCAGACGCCGCCACAGGCTTACGCGAAGCTGATTCTAGGGGAACTGGCGTTGAAGGAGCACAACACCAACCAGGCAATCCAGTTGTTCAATGATTCCAAAGGCCTGCTTGACACCTGGATCAGCCACTTCGATTTGGGGCGAGCCTACCTGGAAGCAGGCGCTTTCGCCGAAGCTGACTCCGAATTTGACCGTTGCCTCAAGCGGCGCGGCGAAGTTCTTGAACTGTTCATGGACGACATGCCGACGTACAGCCGTCTCCCGATCGTCTACTACTACCAGGGCCGGGTGCGTGAGGGACTTAACAGTCCGGGTGCAGCCGATTCCTATCGCGAATACTTGAACATCCGCGGCAAGAGCACAGAAGACCCGCTGCTGGCGGACGCTCGCGCCCGCCTCGCGAAACAAGGCAAGTAGGAGTTTGCATCCATAAAAAAACGGGCGCTTTCGCGCCCGTTATTCAAAACATCAGCCCTCAGAACTTTACTCTCACCACCAGCGGTGACGAAGGTCCGCTCTGGGCGCCCTGCTTGTTGGCGTCAGTCACGAAATAGGTGTAGGTCGTGTTGTTCTTGACGCTAGTGTCTGTAAAGGAAGCGGACGGCGGCGCGCCCGTGACCGTTTTGATGATTGAGAACTGCGCCAGATTTGCCGCCACACTCTGGCCGGTGGTGAACGATCCCGCCGCGCGCCAGACGTTGTAGCTGCGGACTTGGCCGAACTCAGGTCCGGTCCAGCTTAGCGGAACGCTCCTTCCGTTTTCCAGAACCGGCGAGCCGGCAACGCAGTTGGTACAGCTCAGACCTCCCGGCGCGGAAACGGTTGAAGTGGCTGTGTCTTCATCCTGGTCGGTGCCGCCGCCTCCATTCTTCAGGCCGCCACCGCCGTTCTTCAAGCCACCGCCGCCGTTTTTCAATCCGCCGCCGTCGTCGTCAATCCCGCCGCCGCCGTTTTTCAGACCGCCGCCGCCGTTCTTGAGACCGCCTGCCTGGGAAAATCCGAACGCTTCCGACCGCGCGCTCATCTGCTGGAGGTTAGCATTGTCCCAGTCGTTGTAGCCGCTGAACGGCGAGTTGGTGGTGCTGCCGTTGTAATCGACGTCAATTGCGCCGTTCACCGTGTCTCCGGCCGTGAGATCGTTGTTCCAGTCCAGCGGGCCGGAGTACGGACCCGGCGACGGAACCGCGCCGTCCACCCGCACTTCGGCTATGTCAGCCTGGGTAAGCGGCGTGCCGTCGCAGTGTGCCTTCGCAAAACGTCCGCCGGTTGCGTTCTGCAGTTTGATATCCAGCGCGTTCGGTGTCGAATACCACCGCGTCAGGTGTTGCGCGCCCATGTTGGTTGCAGGGTCCGATCCGATGCCCGTACCCTCATTCAGCGTTCCTTCGTTCAGCGCCGGCAACGTCTGCCCCGAATAGTCAAAGCCGCCGTCAACAAAACCGCGTACCTGGAACAGGTAGTTCATGATGCTGACGAAGTTCGGCTTGCAGTTCGGTTCATACGTCGGCAGGCTGGCGTTGTCTGGATCGTTGTAATACGTTCCACCGTGCGTCAAGGCCAGCGAGTGTCCCAGTTCATGCATCAGCGTGCCGGTCTGCACGTTGATTGTTCCGGTCTGGTTGCTGCAGTATGCCTGGCCCGCGGTGAGTGGCTGCGACGGATCTGCCAGGCAGCCGGCTGGATCATCCACTCCCCACAATCCAAGCGTGATGGCCGAATCGCCACCTCCGCCGAAATCCGAGTGGCCGGAGGTGCTGGTCGGTCCCAGGTAGCTCACTCCCAACTGAGGCTCGGTAGAGAACTTGTATGTTCCGCTAGCCACTCCCGAGGTCGTGATAGTGAAAGTAGTTCCGGGAACTCCATTCACCATCACTGCTTTCACATTGCCGAAGGCGTACGTGCCGTTCAGGTTCGTCTGCCCCGCCGCCCCGCTGATGGTTACACGGTCGCTGTTGCCGTCCGTGCATCCCACTCCGTTCGGGCAATCTCCTGGCTTTACCACTCCGGCCGGAGTGGTGATGGTGACGGTTGCCGTGGTTCCGGCATTCACGATTGAAACCAGTTGCGGCAGATCGGCCGCCCCCAGCCCATTCGCAAGCGTGCTCCAGAAAGAGCGCGGCGCTCCCAATGAATGCCCGAACAGCACATAGTGATAGCTCTGTGCGCGCCCGGGCTGAAAATTCCCCAGGCCGGCATCGTTCTGTACGAACTGGAAGCTTCCCTTCCAGCCCACCGCAGGCTGACCCGGAAATGGGCAGCTCGGCGGCCCATTCTTCGCGTCATTGCACACCAGCGACCCTTCCGGGATCGCGTTGCCACCAGTGCCGCCTTCAATCACGTACCGATCGCCCTGGTAAACATTCCCTAAATCGAAATGCACGTTGACGCCCTGTGCAGAGAAAGCATCTCCGACTGCGTCAATCGCCGCCTGCTTGGGTAAATGAGAATGCGCAAAGGCGCCTGCCGATTTATCCAGGTTGCTCAGATAATCGACTTCAACGAACAGATCTTTATGCCCTATGTGGGGATTCGCACCCGGTAACGCAATGTGCTGTCCGCTCACCGCATCCGTATAGCCCTCGGCATTTTCCCAAGCGTCTATCAGCCCGTCGCCATCAGTATCCTGCACGGTTGTGCTCAACACCATTGCGCCCCACGACACGCAACCGCTGTTGGTGGCTGTCGGAGAGATCACCGTAGTCGCGGTGGTGTCAAAGTTCGGCACCGATCCATTGAGCGACACAACCCAAGTCGGGTTGTCCCAGGTTCCATAAATCCCCGGGAACGGTGGCTGATGCGAATACAACGACGGCAAAACGTTACCCTGGAATGAGACTGTCTCACCCTTATTTGGCTGCCCGTTGCCTACGATGTGCGTGATCTTGGCCGAGGGGTTCAGAGTTGGCTGGTAGAAACCGCCAATCGTCTGGCTCGTGGTGAGTCCGGCATTGCTCGGGGCATACGATCCGTCGTACAGAACCACCGCATTCAGAGGAGCCGGCGGGTTCAGTACCCGATACACGATCACCAGCGTGGCCCCCAGCGCCTTGGGCGCAGTGTTGCCGTTGCTGCCGCTATCTGCCAGGCGGACCGGGATGTTCGCCGTGTCCAGCCTGATCGCGCCGAAGGTCGCTGATTTCGGATCTTGATCCAGCGGCAGGAAAGGACGCACATCCGCCCGGTAGGTTCGCATGGTGGTGGTTCCATTCGCTGATCCCGCGCATCCGCCCGAACTCCAGGACACTGGCGCATTCAGATTGCCCAGGATGGTTCCCGTCATCGAGTAGCCGTTGAAGAAACCGGTCTGGCCCGCCAGCGCCGATTGCGATTTTTCGACCGTTGCCCAGTAGAGATAGGCCGCCACGATGTCTGCGCCCCGCGGAACATTTGCCTGCACGCCCGCCTGACCAGGTTGCTGCGCATCTGGAATGCTGATTGTCCCCGGCGCGAAGCCGCTGCCGTCTGCCGTTCCTTGCACCCAGCCTGCAACCACGTAGTCGCCGGTAACAAAATAATTCTGGAAAATAGTCAGGGGGTTGGTTCCCGGAGTCGCGGGTCCGCTTTGTGACCCCGCATTCGCCGGCTGTGGCGCTATCCCACATACCGCAATGGCGATTACAGCAGCAGCCCATCCCAGGCCACGATGCCAGAACTTTCTTTCCACACACGACCCACCACGCAATTGTTGCTTGCTCATTCTCTTCTTTCTCCGTTCTTTTGCGCGCGCATTTATCCCTGCACGGCAATTGAGAACTTGTGCCAGCTGTTTTGTATCGGGGAATTTATACCGGTGGAGACGCGAGGAAAACCTGGAAGCGGCCAGACTACAAATCAACCCGTCGCCACGCGGTTGCGCTATTGCAGCCTGTAGATTCTCCTCTGGAAATCCAGGTCTGTCAATGGAAGAGCGCGCCCCATGTACGTTTTTAAGGCAATGCAAACTCTTGCACACCCGGCTGCTCTGATCTGTTCGACAGTCAACTCACCTCAGCCGATGTCATTCGCAGGCTCCGACGCGGTTGTGTATTCTGCGGGCCAGCATGCCAGGTTTGACACCCCTCGCCAGCCACTCTTAAAATTAACTTTCCGGACTATGCCAGGCGCGGCTTGCCGCGCTTTCTGTTTGCCTGTAGTTTTCCACACCGTGGCGGTGTAGCTCAGGTGGTTAGAGCGACGGTCTCATAATCCGTAGGTCGTTGGTTCGAGTCCAACCGCCGCCACCAAGGCCTGCCGTGATGAGCTTGCCCCGCTCTTTACCCTGCCAGTTCCTGCATTTAGAATCAGAAACATGCCGACGTAGCTCAGTTGGTAGAGCAGCCGATTCGTAATCGGCAGGTCATCGGTTCAAGTCCGATCGTCGGCTCCATTCCTTTCCGATCTTTCAGAGGAGTTACTGCAAAGCCTTAGCTCAGGCAGTCCCGGGTTCGCGAAAACGGATTTTTAATCCCCGGAACTGCGCGTAACCGAGTTGCTCCAAGCCTGCCCCTGGACCTGATTCAGCACCGATGTTTTTTCAGGGCCGGCGCCCGAAATATTCCAGGTTGCATCTGCAACATCCCGGCCGGGCTGGGCCAGCACATTCAAACTCTGCTGAGCAACGGCCATCTCAAGGCTGAAATCAAACCAGCGGAAAGAAATTTGCCGAAATCGCTTGTAGTGAAAGGAGCGCGTGAGTACTGGTAATCATTCACCCAAGAGCGCAGCTCGCACGCACCCGCGATCGCTGGTGCGGCTTCATCCACGTTCCGACAGGTTTGAGATCAGCCAGGGGCGCAGCGTTTTATCGACAGGGCTGAACGGATTCATCCGCCCGGACACGACCGATGGGCTGTTCGTGCATCAGACCCGCATGCTGTCACAGTATTGCTGGACGTTCGACGGCAAAGAGCCTATGCCGGTCGCCTTTTCGAATGTTGAGCAACACTCCTGGCTGGGGTACTACGTTCAAGCTCCCCGGCGTCTCGCGCGCAAATCGCAGGATCGTGGCAGCGGAGACATGGAATCAGCATCGGAGAGAAGTATCGAGTTTCGCATCTCGCGATCGGTGAGTTATGGGGTCCACGAAGATGTGGACCTGACAAATTACACGCAGCGGACGGTGGAATTCGAACTGCAACTTGCCATTGCGGCCGATTTTGCCGACCGGCAAGAAACTGTCCGAAAGCGTAAGCAGTTCGGCGAACTCGAGCAAACCTGGCGCGAAAATGAGCAGGGCTTATGGGAACTGTTTTTCGACTATAAGGCCCGTCACCATTTCGAGCATCAAGGTGACCGGGGTGACGCGGAGATTCATCGTTCGATCGCTATTCAGATATCAAACTGTGATTCGCAGCCTGAATATTCCGGGAAGAAGATTCGCTTCAGGGTTTCCCTGAAACCACTGCAGACATGGCATACCTGCATGCGCATGTTTCCTCATGTGGAGAATGAGCCAGAATACCCGCTTTACGATTGCTATGGTTTTGAACCCACCGAAAGTCCCTTTGATGTGAGCAGGAAGCGCTTTCTGGACGAATCGACGACGTTCACGGGGCCTGAATCGGGTGCTCTTACCACCAACGTTGTGCAGGCGCTCGAACGGGCCAAGCATGATCTGGCATCGCTCAGGTTGCACGATTTCGATCGGAGTGACGGCGCCTGGGTGATGGCCGCCGGTGTGCCGATCTTTATCGCGCTGTTTGGGCGCGACACACTGACCGCATCATGTCAGGCTGGAATGGTCAGCTCTCAGATGATAAGGGGCATACTTCCGGTGCTTGCACAGGTGCAGGGCTCGCGGGTGGATGACTGGCGCGATGAGCAACCGGGCCGGATGCTGCACGAAGCCCATACTGGACCACTCGCGCGTCTGGGCTTTAATCCACGCGCCCGCTACTACGGTTCGGCCACCACATCCGGCTTCTATCCGTTCGCATTGACTGAGCTTTGGCATTGGACTGGTGACAAAGACCTGGTGCGGCCTTATGTTGAGCCTGCGCTCCGCGCTTTGCATTGGAAAGACACGTGGGCTGACCTTGACGGAGATGGTTTTACGGAGTACCTGACGCGCTCCAAACAAGGCGTAAAGAACCAGGGCTGGAAAGATTCAGGTGACGCGATCGTGTACCAAGACGGTTCGCAGGTTGAACCGCCGATCGCCATGTGCGAGGAACAGGCATTCCTCTACGTGGCGAAGCTGCACCTTTCTGAGCTGTTATGGTGGCTCGATATGAAGGATGAGGCGCGCCGCCTCTACGACGAAGCTGGCGACCTTAAAAAACGCTTCAACGAGTCTTTCTGGATGGAACAGGAAGGCTTTATCGCCATGGGCCTGGACTCCGACGACAAACAAATCAGATCGATCGGATCCAACCCGGGACTATGTCTCGCCTGTGGCATCGTGGACGACAGCCATGTGCACAAAGTGGCCGACCGCTTGATGAAAGAGGATTTATTCAGCGGCTGGGGTATCCGGACGCTATCTGCGCAACATCCGGCCTTCAATCCGTTCAGCTATCACCGCGGCTCAGTGTGGCCGGTCGAGCAGGCCACCTTTGCTCTGGGGTTTATGCGTTACGGTTTGCACGAAAAAGTGCAGGCTATTGCTCGCGCTCTGTTCGAAGCAGCGGCGCTTTTTGACTTCCATCGCTTGCCAGAGGTTATCTCGGGGCATCCGCGGGATAGCCTGCATCCGTTTCCTGCAATGTACCCCAAAACGAACTCGCCCCAGGCGTGGTCATCATCGACTCTCTTCGGGCTGCTGCAGTGTATGCTTGGCTTATATCCATATGCGCCACTCAGTGCGTTATTCCTCGATCCATACCTTCCGCCATGGCTACCCGAAATTACATTGAGTAATCTGCACGTCGGCCGAGCGGTGACGGCAATACGCTTCTATCGGAAGGATGACGGTGGCAGTGACTATGAGGTATTAGAGAAGCGTGGCGATCTGCATGTAGTCCGCCAGCCGAGCCCCTGGTCTCTCACGACAGGCCCCATGGAGCGGACCATTGATCTGATGGAAAGTGTGCTGCCGGGCAAATAAAGAGCCGATTGCCAGCTTACTTCTCTTTAAATTCAACCCACCCGGCCTGTTTTCCCCAGTACACGCGCACATTGCATTGGCGAGGCGCGGCGTGAACAAGGGTGATCTTCAGGGCATCTGTTTTCCTGCCCAGATCGCCCATCTGCATGGCGGCGCGGGCCAGATCCTGCTTCTGGTCGTAAGCAGAGCCGGCAGTAACGTTTCGATTCACAATCAAAGTCCACGTTTTCTTGCTCGGAATCAGATAGATACTGAATGCCCCGATTGGGATCTCTGATCCAGACAAGGCGAGCGGTGTTTGCGTAAACAAAAGAATGGGTTTTCCGCCCGGCTGCCAAACTTGACCGTTAGGAGCTCCATTATCGACCCGTACCGGCAGGTACTGAACGCTGACCTGTTTGCCGTCTTTCAATGTGCACAAAGAGGTTGTGGGCTGAGCGGCCGGGTTCTGGGCAGTGGCCGCGAGAGTTGCAACGAGGAAGAATAGCCACCCAGTGAGAGATCTTTTCATCCAGGATGCCTCCTTGAATTGCAAGAAGTGGAACAATACATCTGATCTTCGTACAACCTGTGATGTTGCTGAGAAAGTTCCTGCTGTCCCGGAGTTGCTAATGCAACCAACTCACATGCGCTTCCGGCTGCACGGGCGAATCAGATGCCTGTTGGCGTGCACCCGAGCTTGCGTCTGGGGTTCCTCACGCTGAGAGTGCCAACTTTCGCGAAATGCAATGACCTTATTTCTCGTATTTGCGATAACCCTGGCTGTGGCCGTACTGATTTCTGAAATTGCAGAGAAGAGCGTACTTTCAGCTTCAGTATTGTTTCTTGCCGCAGGCTTCATGGCCGGGCGGCACCTGTTCGGGGAACTTCCTCAGCCTTCACCTGACCTTCTTCGTCGTATCGCAGAAGTGGCGTTATTCAGCATCCTGTTCACAGATGGCATGAGAACGGGAGGGCTCAAGACAGTATCCGAACGCTGGCGCTATTCCGGGCGCGCTCTGCTTCTCGGGATGCCGCTCACCATTGCCGGGATAGCGCTCATCGGAGCTGGCCTGCTTCACGTCACCTGGACGCAAGCATTTCTGGTCGCCGCGGTATTGAGTCCAACCGATCCCGTTTTCGTGTCAGCGATTTTCCGTTTTGAGCGCGTGCCCCAACTGGTGAAGAGAGTATTGAACATCGAGAGCGGCCTGAATGATGGGCTGGCGCTGCCTGTTGTGATTATTCTGCTGTCGCGGTTGCCGGGAAAGCACTCAGAGATACGATCTTCCTTATTTGAGTTATTGCTGGGAATTGGTGTTGGCGTTTTTATTCCCTGGATCATTCTTAAACTTCAGGAAAGCAGGTTCTTGAACGCAGTAGGTTTGTTTCAGCCGCTGAATGCATTTGCGATAGGCCTGCTGGTGCTGGCGGTTTGTTACCGATTGCAGGCGAACGTGTTTCTGGGCGCATTTGCCGCGGGTATTACTCTGGCGACCATGAGTACTGAAGTGGTGGAAGCGTTCGAAGGTTTCGGCGAGATTGTTGCAGAGCTGCTGAAGTTGCTCGCACTTCTGTTGTTCGGAGCCATCATCGCGCCTGAGTTCTTCGCGGCCCTCTCAGCGTGGGACTACATGTTCGTCGCGCTTGCCACCTTTGCTGTAAGGCCGGTGGCACTGGCTCTGGCAATGGCCGGGACTGGGCTCAGCCGGCGCGAGGTGGCGGTCATTGGCTGGTTTGGGCCCAAGGGATTTGCGTCGGTGGTGTACGGCATTCTGATTCTGCAGGCCGGCTTCGGACATCTGGCCCATCTGGTAGGGGTCGCAGTGGCCGCTTCCATAGTCGTGTACTCCTCGACCGACATTTTCGTGGAACGGTGGTTCCCAAATGACGCCGGCAAGTCTCGTGTGCAGCGCCCTGATAAGCGTTCAACTAGTCGCGTATGATCCCATGTCCTGAAAAGAGATTTCTGATTCTTCTTTTGCGGGACCCTCTCGCGGATATCTCATCTTTCACATCTGGATTCCGCGGCAGCTCTCTTGCGGAAGCTCTTCGCTTAACAGCCTTCTTTATGGCAGCAGGAGTTGGCTTGCCCAACTTTGCTCCGGAGCCGCGCAGGTCAGCGACAAGTTCCTCATCGAAACCCTCAACATTCTTCAAATCCTCCCAGCGCCGGAAGGGCCGGTGGTTAACAATTCGCGTTGCCAGAGGCAGCCCGATACCTCCCATTCTGCTCAGCTTTTGAAGGCTGTCATTATTGAGATCGAGCCCATTCGCATTTCCAACCATCGCCCGTTTTCCTTACGACAAAGAACGCTGTACGAGTCACCAACCAATCATTTGAATGTTGCGAAAGGCGCTTAAACCACCTCGCGAATCTTGTTCTCAGCAATTGTTTTAACGATTTCCTTGGTGTCCCGTTCGCCTTTGAGCAATGCCTCGGCAAAATGAACGGCCTGAGTAAGTTTGATGTTGCCCGGCAATGGGGGCTCGTTCTGGTCCACGATGGCCTCCACTACCGCCGGGCCGTCATGATCCAGGGCCTTGCGTAGGGTGCTTTCAGCGTCCTTGGGATCGTGCAGCCTGAAGCCTGCCGCGCCAGCCGCCTGCGCATAAGCCGCGAAGTCGATCGGCTGAAGCTCCACTCCAAATTCCGGATTTGCGTCAAGCACCATCTGCTCCCATTTGATTTGCCCCAGAGCATTGTTCTTGATGATGATCACTTTTACCGGCAGCTTGTACTTCACCAGCGTCGCCACTTCACCCATAAGCATGGTGAAGCCGCCGTCGCCTACAACACAGACGACCTGGCGCCCCGGATACGCAACCGCTGCGCCGATGCTGTAGGGCAGGCCATTGGCCATCGTGGCAAGCGTCCCGGAGAGCGAGAACTTCATGTCGCCCCGAATATCTATGTAACGTGCGGCCCAGGTCGCGATGGTACCGCTATCCGCCGAAACGATCGCATTATCGGAAAGCAGCCGGTTCAGGTTGTAGGTAACGACCTGGGGCTTCATGGGGAGATCCGTGCGAGTGCCGCGCTCATTCATCAACTCCCGCCACTTGTGCATCCTCTTCTGCGCGGTTTCGAGGAAGCTGCGGTTTTTTCTCCGATTGAGTAATGGAAGCAGGTCTTGCAGAACATCTCGGGAATTTCCGATAAGGCCGACGTCCGCTGGGTAGCGTAATCCGATGCGCGTGCTGTCGAGATCGATTTGCACGCATTTGGCCTGGTTCGGCTTCGGATAGAAATCGAGATAAGGAAAGCTGCTGCCTACGATGAGCAGCATGTCGCATTCCTCCATTGCGTCCTGAGAAGGAGCAGTGCCAAGCAGGCCCAGCCCGCCGGTGGTAAAAGGGCTGTCATCCGGCAATGCAGCCTTGCCCAACAGAGCTTTGATCACGGGTGCGCCGATAGTGTCGGCAAGCTCGCTCAGCAGCTGGCTGCAGCCGAGCGCGCCCCGCCCGACCAGAATTGCCGGCTTACTGCTTTTGTTGATGATCTCTGCCGCCTGCTCCAGCAGCTGACGCGGGGGATGCGGATACGCGGCAGAGTAGATGTTCTTGCTGTGGTGCTTCACGTTCATATTCGACCGTTGCTCATCCGAGCTGGTCCATTCCTGAATGTCTTTGGGAATTGTGATGTGCGAAACGGTGTGGTGACCGAGAGCGCTGCGGACGGCCTCGTCCACGACGTTGTGCACATGGGCCGGCCCCATGATCCGCTGGTTGTAACCGGCGACATCCATATAGAGTTTGTCGAGATCCACATCCTGCTGGAAGCTGGTGCCGATCAGATCGTGGAAAGTGTGACCTGTGATTGCGAGAACAGACTGGCCGTCGCACTTGGCATCGTAAAGTCCGTTCAAAAGATGGATTCCCCCGGGCCCCGAGGTCGCGATGCACACACCCAGACGCCCGGTGTACTTGGCGTAGCCGCAGGCAGCAAAAGCTGCGGCTTCCTCATGCCGGACCTGGATAAATTTCAGTTTGTCCGCGTGGGTGCGCAACGCTTCAAACATTCCATCCACACCATCGCCGGGCAGTCCGAATATCACTTCGACTCCCCAGTCAATCAGTCGTTCCACGATCATGTCAGCCACGGTTGAGGGCATCACGCCTCCTTATGATTTTTGCGTTCTCAGGATGTAGGTATGACCTTGTTTGGATGGTCAGTTCGGGTCAAGGTGTACTGATTGCCAGGTTAAATATTGGCGTGAATCGGGAGCCATCCTGGATGCTGCCGGCGTTCTGCACAATGCAAACTCGAAGACACGGATCACATCGAAACGTGCAGGAGTCCAGCGATGAATGCTCTACGCGCACTTACTCCGTCGAATGTAGCCGTCTCAGACCGGCATCGCATGGTTGCTGATGCAACTGCACTCGCCGAACTTCAGAGCCGGCTTGAATCCACAGTGGAAGGAGAAGTGCGGTTCGATTCGGGAAGCAAGGCACTCTATGCGGTGGACTCTTCCAATTACCGGCAGATTCCGATCGGTGTGGTCCTGCCCAGATCGATTGATGATGTGCTCATCACGGTCGCCGCCTGCCGAGAGTTCCGAGTTCCACTGTTGTCACGGGGCGGGGGAACCAGCCTGGCTGGTCAGTGCTGCAACACTGCCGTCATCATGGACTGGTCCAAGTACCTTGGCCAGATACTGGATATTGATCCTTTACGCAAACGGGCGACCGTCCGTCCCGGATGTGTTCTTGACAACCTGCGCAATGCTGCGGGAAAACATGGTCTTACCTTCGGCCCCGACCCGGCCACTCACAACCACTGCACGCTCGGCGGCATGCTGGGCAATAACTCCTGCGGAATTCATGCGCAGATGGCTGGTTCCGTCGCCAGCAACACGGAAGCGCTTGAGGTCCTGTTGTACGACGGAACGCGCATGCATCTGGGCTGGATGAGTGATGAACAGATGCGGGCCGAAGCTGCCAAGGGCGGCCGGACAGGAGAAATCTATAAGTCGATCCGCAATCTGCGCGACACATACGCTACTCAGATACGCGAGCGTTACCCGAATATTCCCCGCCGTATTTCCGGCTACAACCTTGACCAGTTACTTCCCGACGAGAACGGGCGTATCAATCTGGCTCGTGCGATGGTGGGATCGGAAGGCACGCTGGTTACAATTCTTTCCGCCACTCTGCGTCTGGTGCACAACCCTCCTTTCCAGACGCTTGTAGTGTTCGGATACCCCGACATTTATCAGGCCGGAGATCACGTTCCGGAGATCCTGGAATCCAAGCCCATGGGTTTGGAAGGCATCGATCATTTCCTGATCGAAAACATGACGAAGAAGGGTCTTCACGTGAAGGATCTGAGCAGACTGCCGGAAGGGAAAGGCTGGCTGCTGGTCCAATTGCCAGGTGACACACGAGAAGAAGCGGATGGCAAGGCCCGTGAACTCATGGAAAGGTTGAAAGCCTCCGCGAATGCGCCCTCCATGAAGTTGTACGACAAGCCTGAGGAAGAGAAGCACGTATGGGACGTTCGCGAGTCAGGGCTGGGAGCAACCGCATTTGTTCCGGGACTGCCCGCAGCCTGGCCGGGCTGGGAGGATGCAGCCGTTCCCCCCGACAAAGTGGGTGCGTATCTCCGTGATTTCTGCAAGCTGCTTGAAAAGTATGGGTACGTGGCCGCGTTGTACGGACACTTTGGGATGGGCTGTATCCATTGCCGCATCACTTTCGATCTGGTCACTGCCGACGGCATCCGCAAATACCGCCATTTCGTCGAGCAGGCGGCAGATCTGGTTGTCAGCTATGGAGGATCGCTCTCGGGCGAGCATGGCGACGGTCAGTCGAGGGCCGAACTGCTGCCGAAAATGTTCGGCGAAGACATCATTCAGGCATTTCGAGAGTTCAAGTCCATTTGGGATCCAGACTGGAAAATGAATCCCGGAAAAATTGTCGATCCTTATCGACTGGATGAAAACCTCAGATTAGGCGCGGATTACCATCCGTGGGAACCCAAGACCCATTTCAAATTTCCCAACGATGATGGCAAGTTCTCGCATGCGGCTCTGCGCTGTGTAGGTGTTGGCAAGTGCCGGCGAGAAGGCTCTGACGTGCTCGACAACCAGACCATGTGCCCGAGCTACATGGTCACGCACGAAGAGAAGCACGCGACGCGCGGCCGTGCGCGCCTGCTCTGGGAGATGCTGCAGGGCGATCCCATCCGTAATGGATGGCGTGACGACAATGTGAAAGAGGCGCTCGACCTGTGCCTCTCGTGCAAGGGCTGCAAAGGCGATTGTCCGGTCAACGTGGACATGGCGAGTTACAAGGCGGAGTTCCTCTCTCATTACTGGGAAGGTCGCTTGCGGCCACGCTCGGCGTACGCATTCGGATGGATTGATAAATGGTCGCGGCTTGCGTCGATTGCTCCGGGTTTGGTGAATCTCGCGACTTCAATGCCGGGCGTACGGGCGCTGGCAAAGCTGGCAGCGGATATGCCATTCGAGCGCAATATACCTCAGTTTGCTCCCGAGTCATTCACCCGCTGGTTCCGAAAGAACCGGCCGCATTCCTCCATTCGAGAGGACAAAACCGTTCTGCTTTTTCCCGATACCTTCAACAACTACTTTTTTCCGCAGACTGGCCGGGCAGCCGTCGAAGTACTCGAACACTTTGGATATGAAGTTGTTTTGCCGGATCAGTACGTTTGCTGTGGGCGGCCTCTATACGACTACGGATTTCTCGATATGGCAGAGCGGTATCTTCTGAACCTGCTGAAAGTGCTCCGTCCGGCCATTGATGCAAAGATCCCTATCGTTGTACTCGAGCCGAGCTGCTGGTCAGTAATGAGGGACGAAGTCAACGAGCTCTTCCCCGACAGGGCTGATGCACATCGGCTGATGGAAAGCACGTTCCTGTTCGGGGAGTTTCTGGAAAAGCATGCCGACAAGCGGCATTTGCCGAAGCTCAACAGCAACGTACTAATGCACGCGCACTGTCACCACAAGGCCATTATCAAGAAGGCTGAACATGAAGAGAACCTGCTCAAATCGATGGGAGCTACGCTGCGGGAACTGACGTCCGGCTGTTGCGGCATGGCAGGATCGTTCGGCTTTGAAAAGGATAAGTACGAGGTATCGGTTCAGGTCGGCGAGCACGCCATCCTGCCTGCAGTCCGGCGCGCCGGGTTGAGCACGCCGATCGTCGCGGATGGGTTCAGCTGCCGCGAGCAGGTTGCCCAGCTGACCAATCGGCATCCCCTCCATTTTGCCGAGTTGCTCAAATTGGCGATTGGGGGTGACGGTCTGGGTATTCGCATGATGCCGGAACAGGAGATCGTTGAGCCGCACAAGGCTGCCGTTCGCAAATCCAAGATCAGGGCTGGCATAGCTCTGGGTGCGCTGGCTGCCGGCGCAGGATTACTTACATGGATAGCTCGCCGGCAACGGAGATGAAGGGTTAGCTGTAAAGGGAATCGCAATGCGCAGTTCAGTTCCTATTCAAGACTTATCAGTTCGAAGCTATACGATACCTACCGATCAACCAGAATCGGATGGGACACTCGAATGGAATCACACGACCATCGTGGTTGTAACCGTCAATGGAGGCGGCCAGCAAGGACTCGGCTACACCTACGCGAACAACGAAACTGGCGAACTGGTGCACGGAACACTTCGAAAGCACATCAAGGGCATGGATGTGCTCTCGCCTCGAGCCATTTACATGGAGATGTGGCGCAAATTGCGAAACCTGGGCCGCCCGGGGATCTGCTCCATGGCGATTTCAGCCGTGGACTGCGCGGTCTGGGACCTGAAGGCGCGGCTTCTGGGGCTGCCTTTAGTCAGTTTGCTAGGCCAGGTGCGCAAGGGCGCAATCCTTTACGGCAGCGGCGGATTCACATCTTATACCGACGAAAAGCTTGCGCAACAACTCGCGGGTTGGGTGGAACAGGGTATTCGTAGCGTCAAGATGAAAATCGGCCGAGAGCCTCAGCGCGATCCTGAGCGTGTGCGGATTGCGCGCGATGCGATCGGGCAGGCTGCCGGGTTGTACGTGGACGCAAATGGCGCATACACCGCAAAACAGGCGCTGGCCCTTGCGGACAACTTCTCTGAAGAAGACGTTTCCTGGTTTGAAGAGCCGGTTTCAGCAGATGATTTGAGTGGGCTGCGACTGATTCGGGAAGGCGGGCCTGCAGGTATGGACATAGCTGCGGGTGAATATGGGTATGACATTTTCTATTTCAATCGAATGCTATCCGCCGGCGCCGTTGATGTGATGCAGGCCGACATCACCCGATGTGGCGGTATCACAGCGTACTTCGAAATTGCAGCGCTTTGCCAGGCCTTCAATCTTCCGTTATCGGGCCATACGGCTCCTGCGCAGCATACCCATGTGGCCTGCGCTATTCCTGTATTCAGGAACCTTGAGTACTTTCATGATCATGTGCGGGTGGAAAAGATCTTGTTTGACGGGTTGCCGGCATTGTGGGAGGGGGAATTGCGTCCCGACCTGTCGTGCAGCGGAAATGGTTTAGTCCTCAAGCAGGCGGATGCGCAGAAGTTCGCCGCCTGATGGGGCAAAGCGAAAACAGAAAAGAGGGATCTATGCCGGCAGGAGTTAAAGAGTGGGTCATCGCAGAAGGCTACATACCGCAAGATAGTCATGGCCCCGAGCCGCAGATGACGAGTCATGAGACGGTTTGCATTCTGAACACGTCGGATGAGGATGCGAAGGTCGAAATCACGATCTACTACTCGGATCGCGAGCCGGTCGGCCCTTATCGCGTAACGGTGCCGGCAAGGCGGACGCGGCACATTCGATTCAATGACCTGAAAGATCCGGAAAGAATTCCTCGCGGCACCGACTACTCCAGCGTAATCCGCGCAAATGTGCCGATCGTTGCGCAGCACACGCGGCTGGACTCACGACAAGCTGAAAATGCACTGCTGAGCACCATCGCGTTTCCCAACGTGGCCTGACGCTCCACGGCTGCAGTTGCTTCGGCGCGGCGAGTCGCCTTGTTGTTGAGGTTCCACGAAGGCCTTTACAATTGGAACGCAACCCCAAACCCTCCCACTCCATCTTGAAGAAATGCCTTACCCTACATGGTTGCTGATTCTTTCCTGGGCTTACTTGGCTTTCTGCAGCGGCTGCGCTCTCTTCGTGATCACTGATCTCGTTCGCGGAAACCATCAAAAAATGTGGGTAATGAATCTGGTTTGGCCAATTACCGCGATGTACACAGGACCGCTGGGCGTGTGGCTCTACATAAGGACTCGTGCGCTGAGCACGGCCGCGAGCCCGCAGCCCAAGGAGCAAACCAGCGAGAGAATGAAGCGCGTGGAGCCGACTCGTGAACAGGTTGCGGTGGCGACTTTTCACTGCGGGGCAGGGTGCGCTCTCGGAGATGTGATCAGCGAGACCGGCCTGTTTGTGATCGGCGGCTCGGTTGCCGGCTTTCTCGGTTCGGAGTTCGGAACCAGGCTCTTTGCTGATTTCTGTCTGGCCTACGTGCTGGGTATCTTTTTCCAGTACTTCACGATCGCTCCCATGCGCGGGATGTCTCCCGGGAAGGGACTACTGGCTGCAATGCGGGCGGACACCATCTCGATAACCGCTTTTCAGCTAGGAATGTTCGGCTGGATGGCCCTGACGCATTATGTCTTGTTTGCTGCACCCCATCGGATTTATCCCGACATGGCTGTGTTTTGGTTCATGATGCAGATCGCGATGCTGATCGGCTGGGCGACCAGCTACCCGGCTAATGTCTGGCTTTTGCGCAAGGGCTGGAAAGAGAAGATGCCGATGTATCCAGGCCGGGAGGTGATGGAAGAGCATCGACTGCCGGGAAGGGCAGCCTGAACAGCACCTCTCTTACAAAAAAACGCGGCTCAACGACGAGCCGCGTATTTGATTCAAGATGCTTTACTAACGGACTTGTGCGCTTTCTTTCGCGTTGGCCACTGCATTGACGAAGGCCTTCGCTTGAGCGTTGGGTGGCTGTACCTTTCCATGAAGAATGTCGCTGAAGGATACATCGCGCCCATACCAGCGTTTAGTGGCACTATCGTCCTGCTGGAGTTCGGCGCCATTCAAAGAGGCGCCGATGAAAGCTCCCTGGCTGTTCGAATAGGTAAGAATGCCGGACTTCCAACCGGCCGAAGCGGCGGCCTGCCTGCCCACCGGTCCTGCCGCGGCCGAAACGCCTGCACCCACCTTGATGTGTCCGGAAATCAGGCCATTCATTCCTTGCTCATTCATGATGAACATCAGCAGATCGGTAGTCTTCCCGCCGATCTGCGGTCCCCAGCTGATTCCGGAAACCGAAAACGGCGCCGGAGCGCTCCAGCTGTTTCCGCTGGTGCGGCAGGTCGCTATGCCGGTGCCATGCTCGCCACCCACGATAAACGCGCCTTTTACGAGCTTTGGTATCACCGCCACGCATTTCGCCCCGTCCAGAACTTCCTGGGGAATGCCTTTGTCGGGCGCACTGGCAGTCATGTGTTCCACAACTTGAGTGGCTCTCTGTAATTCTGAAGTTTGATTGTTGGATGATTTGTCGTTTTGCGCTAAGCCAAGCCCTGCGAAGCACAGAATAAGCACAGATAAAATCAATGAATTTTTCATGACGACCTCACCGAAAATTATTCCCTCAGTTTTGACGAGCGCGGCTCAACCGCTCTCGTCTCCTTGATTCTTGGCCTGCTATGCAGCCGGCCTGATTTCTCTCGCGCTTCTGATTCCGGGCTGCAGCGTTTCGACTGGATGTCCGGTTGCACTGCTCTGAGAACCGCCGATCATTGCTCCCAGCCAACCTAGTATCAGGGCCATGAACCCAGCCCAGCCAAGTTCAGCGAACCTGCCGAGCAGGTACCCGCTATGTACCGTGGCTTGTATGCCTGTTCCCCAGACATCACAGCATCGGCAACCGAGACTATGATGATGGTTCCAACTACCGATAACCCGAACATGACCATGCCGTGAATGGCACCATCGACACGATTCGGTGACATGGAAAGGCGAGCTGTTACTCTACCGGCCACGTACATGGCAATGGTGGTTAGAATGATTGACCACGCGGAAATCCCCCAATTTTGTCCTGTCACCGGGGCCGCCGCGTTCGGATTGGCATTACTCACAAAGATTGCCATTCCGAGAAGGCCGAAGATGGACCAGATGGCTGCGAATGTGAACATGCCTGCCCAAATCGCCCCCCAATTGATCGGTTGTGTTCTGTGTATTGCGTTTTCAGTCAGAAGGTCTGCCATGAATTTTCTCCTATTAGAACTCTCGTTTGCCTCTACCTGAGGTATTTAGAACCGACTCCACCGACAAACTTCGGAAAAGTTCAGCCAACGGGCATTCGTGCAATCTCGCCTCCACTACGCTCTTTAGGATGTCTTTGTCTACAGTTTGTTGCCGCGACAAGCGGAGTAGCGAGGCTTGCACAGGCAACCGGCACGGCAGGCTAGACCAGCTGCAGGTTTCCTGATCGATACGGCGCGTTTTCACAAGTGCAGTAGCAACTGATGAGCTATGGTCGATCGCCACGTTCTTCAACAAACGGCGAGCAATTCGAGACATCAAAAAATTACTGTTGCTCGATACATGTCGGGCTCAGCGAACACTATGTGAGATGGAACTGAGATCGATCGATCTAGATCTAATTGTGGAGGACTGCTGTGACAAACGGAAACTTGGACAATCGGCCAGCGTATACAGGTAACACACCGCCCTACACCGGGAACACGCCGCGTCGAGGGGGCTCTGGGGCGGGTTGGTGGTGGGTGTTTATCATCTTCATTATCATCGTCGTTATCTGGATTGCGTGGGGCGGCTGGGGAAACAGGCGAGCAACTAACGCCGCGACCACGCCCAGCCAGGCGGTCAACACCACGGCACAGAAAAACGCCGGCAACATGAACTCCGAAAACGGAGTTCAGACGGCGAGCATTGCCGAGTTGACGTCAGACCCGCAGCAGTTTCAAGGCCGGCGCGTTGTAGTCCCCGATGCGGTCGTTCAGAAGACGCTCGGCGACAATGCCGTACTGGTCAATTCCGGCAACAAGGGAGAGTCGCTCCGGGTCGTACTGCCGTCGTCCAAAGTTGGATCCCTGAACCAGGGTGAACGCATCGAAGTCACTGGCATGGTGATGCAGGGAAGTAGTACTGAAAATTCGAATTCGCGCGCGGCTACGACCGCGAAAGAGAATAAGGCCGGTGCTACTGGAACAAACAACGTCTACCTGCAGGCCTCAGCTGTTACGCCAGCTACAACAAATGCTGCCTCTGGTCAGACAAACCGGTAATTTTCTTCTTTTCACACGGAGTGGAGATTGCCGCTCAGGATCCGGAGCGGAAAAGTGAACAGCCTTCAATCTTCACTCCTGTTATTCTGCAATCCTTCCCATCAGCCACGTTTCAATTGAACCCCTTACCGCTCTCCATCAGTTCAAGACCTCCCGGCATCCAAAGCAACGTCTTTATGTCTTGATGATCAACGGGCCTTGACGATCAACGCCGGTTTTAGCCATCTTGACGCGAAGCTGGTTCAGCAACCCTGAGCGGCGACCGTCAGTGAGAACGGATGCGTGTTCTTCATGGCCCTCTAAGGGTTTTTAGCAAACGATGCGTATTTTCGCTCCAATCCTCGTCATCTTTGGTCTGTGGAACTGGATTTACAGGCTCGGGGGCCCGGGATTGGTTCTGCTCGGCATAGTCGACAACTCCGTTGTGCCTATACCGGGAGGAATGGACATCTTCGTGATTCTTCTGGCAGCACACCGTCGGGGCTGGTGGCTGTACTACGGATTTATGGCAGCAGCGGGAGCCGTGCTGGGAGGCTACTTGACTTATCGGCTGGCGCAGAAAGGTGGAGAGGAAACGCTGGAAAAGAAGATCGGCAAAGATCGTGCACAGAAGGTCTATGGGAAATTCAAGAACCGCGGATTTACAACCATTGCCGTCAGCGCCGTGATGCCGCCGCCATTTCCCATGGTTCCAGTACTGATGGCTGCAGGTGTTCTGCAGTACCCGCGCAACAAGTTCTTGGCTGCTCTTGCCGTCGGCCGATCGGTACGATTCCTGGTGGTTGCACTTCTAGGCCGGCTCTATGGGACAGCTATCATCGGTGCGCTTCATCGGTATTACAAGCCCTTGTTGTACACATTGATCGGCCTTGCCGTCGTCGGCGCAATTGGAACTCTGGTGTATTTCAAATGGTACAGGCCCAAACGGCAGCGCCAGGAAGCCAACAGTGGACAAAAGGTAGAAGAATTTCCCATACCTTTTCGTAAACAGGATAAGAAGAGCGGAACAAGCGACTAACGATCCGACCCGCGCTCGTCTCTTATGAGCTGCACAATCGCTGGCAGTGGCGGGCAATAGAGTGGTCCTAATCGCATCCAAATAATTCCGTGCACTGGCTCTATCACATCGTTCGCGAACTGCTTACCTCATGGGGATATTGGGCTGTACTGCTGGGACTTCTCGGTGAAAATGCAGGCCTGCCGCTTCCAGGCGAGACGGTTTTAATGTTCGCGAGTTTTCTGTCTCATAAGCACACCGGGCTTGCGATCCAATGGGTCATTCTGACCGGCATTGGAGCCGCGGTGACGGGCGACAATGCGGGCTACCTGCTTGGAAGACACTTTGGAAAGACGCTAATCCGGTGGGCGAAGAAGATGTTGCGTTTGGATGATGCCGACATTCAGGCAGCACGGGACCTGTTGAAACGCCACGGCAACAGAACCATCTTCTTTTCCCGCTTCATCTTCGGCCTGCGGACCATTGCCGGTCCTTTGGCGGGCAGCCTGGGCATGGAATGGAAGGCGTTTTTGAAGTTCAATTTCCTGGGTGCGGCCACATGGGTTTGCGTGATGGCCTGGACCGGCTATGCGTTTGCGAACGAATTTCAGACTCTGTTGGGTTACATCGAAAAGGCAAGCTGGGCCATTGCAGGGGGCCTTCTCTTGATTGGATACTTACTCTGGCGAAGACAAAAGCACAAATTCAAGGAACGTCGTCACGAAGCAAAATCCTGACGTAAGCGGAAATTACACAAAGAAAAAGAGCGTGTCGTTCCGGTCCATGGACGCCGGGAGGACACGCTCCAGGGAGAATGCAACGAATGCTGCACTCGCCGTCTACCGGACAGGATTCAAGGCTTGAGCACTCTCTTTAACACGATCAATGCCTGATGATTCGCCCATATCGTCTGTTGACAGGGACAAAACCGTGACACGTTGCCCTTCCATCAGCCGTTGAAGCAAGACCTCATGACCGTTGCGGAAGCGAATCGCATCACGGTAACCCGTCGTGCCGATCTGGGTAAACGTGACTTCGTGCGCAGTGCCGTCGAGAAAAAATGCTTCTTGTAGCTTCGGCGGCATATCACGCACGCGCAACCGGGCTCCTGGGGGAATACACACGGCTGTGCACGGGGCTGAGACAGGCTCAGAAAACCATTTCTTGAGTCGCATCCAAACCGAAGCATCAGGATTCTGCGGCCGGCCGACTATCTTAATCTCCGAAGCCGGCGCCATCCCGATGCTGCCCATGGCAAATCTGTGTACAACCAGTTCTTCGCCACAGGTCGCGAGGCGATTCGGGAGAGCCATCAGGGAATAGTCACACATTGTTTTACATCTCCTTGCACAGGCTCACCCCAGAGTTGGCGGTGGGGCGCTTTGGCAGCCTGGTGAATTTCTGGGCGTTTCCGCCGGGTATTTTCGTTTTTCTTGGATGCTGCCACATTATGGCGGCTATAGTACGCAGCGCTTCAACATAGGTTGCATCGGCAATATTGAAGCTTCAGCGAGTGATGATGGTACGCGAGGAAGAGGGCAGCTTTCGGTGGGTAGCTGTTTGGGCTACGGTTGCGGCGGCACTCGCCGTCGCTGCGCCCGGACACATAGGCCATACACTATCGTGAAAAGTGCCGCCGGAGCCGCAAATACAAGTATGCGCAGCCACACCCGGATAGTGGAAACCGCCGTACCCGTAGCCACCGCGATCACATCGTCGCTGCCCGCGAAAAGCAGAACGAGCAAAAAGATGAACAACGCAAACCCCAAAGCCGTCCTGAAAGGTTGCTCAGAAGGCAGAAGCAGCACATGATGATTGTGATCAGTTCCCGACGATAAGCTTTCCAGAAATGGGTAGAGATACAGAAAACCGAACAATAGCGCAGGCAAGAGTACGCCCGGAAAGAACGCCTCCGGTACCAGCGATCCGGCAAAATGGACGTTGACTCGCGGAAAAAGCCGCATCGCGCCTTCTACCCAGCCGAGATACCAGTCGGGTTGCGCCCCCGGAATTGCGGCGATCGGGTCATAGGGGCCGTATACCCAAACGGGATCGATCTGCACAAATCCAGCCAGCGCCGCAATGGATGCGAACAGCAGGAAGAAAAGGCCAAGAGATTTGGCAGTGTATGAAGGCCAGAGCCGCGAACCGACGATTGTACGGTCAGTCCGCCCGGGCCCCGGATAGTTGGTATGCATCTGCTTCCAGATGATTGCCAGGTGGAGCCCGATTAATATCGCGATCAGGAAAGGGACTACGAAAATGTGCATACCGTACATGTGCGGCGTGGTCAGGTCGGCTGGTATGTTGCCCCCGAGAAACTTGAACGCGAGCCATTTCCCAATCAGCGGAACTGACAGCATAAGCGAGTAAGCAATTCGCAGCCCCCCGCCTGAAAGCAGATCGCCAGCAAGGGAATACCCCAAATATCCGTTGGTTAGAGCGAGTATCAGCAGCGTGAGCCCAATCATCCAGTTGATCTCACGAGGGCGTCGGTAGGCAGCGGTCAGGAAGATGCGCGTCAGATGGGTGAGAATTGCGGCCAGGAAAATCAGCGCTGCCCAGTGGTGCATTTGCCGTACGAGTAACCCGGCGGGAACGTCGAAGCTCATCTTCAGGACGGATTGCAGCGCAGCGGACATTCTGGCGCCCTCGAGCGCGTGATAACTGCCGTAGTACGTCACCTTTGCTGAGCTTGCGTCGAAGAATAAGGCAAGGAAGACACCTGTTATGACCAGGATGACAAAGGAATAAAGCGCAATCTCTCCCAGCATGAACGACCAGTGATCCGGGAAAACATGATTGAGCACGCGTCGCGTAACCTTAGCCAGATGCAGACGCCTGTCCAGCCAGCGGCCCATCACTCTGGCGATCCAATCAACCATTTGGCATTCCCCAGAACCCGGGTCCGGGCGGATCCGTGAATGGGCCGCCGGCGCGCAAAGTTCCACCCTCATCGATATAAAGAGGCAATTGTGGCAGCGGGCGCGTAGCCGGGCCACCGTTGGGATGAGCGGCTTCCAGCACTTCGAATGTCGATTGGTGGCAAGGGCACAGCAGCAGGCAGCTCGTCTTTTCGTAGATTCCGACCGGACACCCCGCGTGCGTACACACGCGCGAGTAAGCGAGATAGCCCAGTGGTGCCCAATCCGCCCGGTCTGCCGGGAGCCGCAGCAACTCTTCCTTTACTCGGATCAGGACCGTCTGCGCTCTTTCCGAGCCGACGCTGCCCTCGGGAAACACCGTCATGGCATCGCCCGGCCGGAGCGAATCGGCTGACATGAAAGTTCCATTTTCGGTGACCAGTCTTTCACCGCGCTTCCAGACGGTATCGAATAGTGAAGGATCAGGATCCTGGCCAAGCGACCGCACCAGAGACACTACGATGGCGGCAAACAGAAGCGAAATTGACGCAACCATCCAGGTCAGGAACCCGCGTCGGCCGACATCGTTCTTACCGGCGTGAAAAGATTCAAGCGTCGCCTGGCGTTCTTCGCTGCTCGAAGGCAAAGCTTCACGTGGTTCGGTAGCTTCCTTCCGGGCCATCAGCCAATGGGAGTAAAGAACCAGCGCCGACCCGAAGCCGCCAAGCGCAAGAGCCAGAGTGCCTCCCAGGGTCTGATTACTTGCACCGGTCCAGTACGCCATCAAAAAACCCACTGCCCCGATGACTGAGATCGCGTAAGCGCAAAAGACCAGGAATGTTCCCCAGTTGCGGCGGCGGCTGGTCAGGTTGCGTGTGGTGATGTCGAGGCCGCGATTGCCTTCTGAAGTCCCGAAGTCAGCATTTATCGGCTTCTTCGCGAACCAGCGGAAGCCGGAGACCAGCGCGTCGACGGCGATCAGAAGCCCGGCGGATGCCCATCCACCCGCACCCGTCCTTGACCCTCCGTCGCGGCTCATCCCTTCCCCCCTTTCTCGATCCAGCCCACCAGTACAATCAGTCCGAACATGGCTACCCAGGCAACAAATCCTTCCGCTACCGGCCCGTACCAGTTGAGGGGACTGCCTCCCGGACTGGGAGGGTTCTGGACGAACTTGACGTACTCGACGATAGAGTTAAGCTGCTGATCGTTGATGACGGATTGAGGAAACGATGGCATCGGCCCAGGTCCCCAGCGGACCGCCCCGGCAATCAATGCCGCGCTCTTGTCGGTCAGTGCCGGTGCGTTGGTGCCTGCAAACGCAAGAACGCCGCCTCGAACGGCGGTACGATGGCATGGCGCGCAGTAGATCCGAAACGCTTTTCCGCCCTCGCCGATGTCGCCTTTAGCAAGAGGTATGACCGCAAGTTGCTGGGTAACGAAATCAGCGACTGAGTGCATCTGCGCTACAGAAAGAACATAGGAAAATCTCGGCATGTGGCTGGGCCCGATTTCCATGGCGGCCAGCACGTCTCCGGGGTTGTGCTCCGCTTGCAGCGAGGGGCCTGCGATGGTGACCACCGAACTCACTCCCTCTCCGGTGTTTCCGTGGCACTTGGCGCAATGCTGTAGAAAGATACTTGCTCCTTCGGGGGGCGAATCGTTGCTGTTCTGGCAGAAGCCTAGTTCGCAGGCGAAGAATGCGACGAGCGAAAATGCGATGGCGCGAGCAAGCATCAAGGAGAGAAGCGGTTCGAGATTCGAGCGATAGAACTCTTATGAGAACACCGGAGCCTAGACGCGACTGATCACGTCAGAGTTGCACTGGCGTTGTATATGCAAGCCGGTAAGGCACGGAGATCGGATCCGAAAGCGTGTCTGGATTCCAGCTCCTCCATTTTTCCCACCTTTCCAGTCGTAGACACACTACCCGAAATCGCCATCTCACAAGCCATGCTCGCCCGTCTTGCTCCTGCGCTCTTGCTCAGTGGTGCTTTCCTGGCGACCGGGTGCGGCGGTGGAAGCCTGGGGCCGACGTCTTCGCCCCAGGCACAGCCGCAATTCACTCACGTGTTCCTGCTGGTTGAAGAGAACCACAGCTATTCCGAGGTGATCGGCAATGCCGGCATGCCGTATCTGAACGGGCTGCTCTCCCAGGGCGGCCTTGCCACACAATATTTCGCCGACCTGCACCCTTCGATCGGCAACTACTTCATGCTGACCACGGGGATTCCGGAACCGGTCGACGACTCGTTCTCCGGCACTGTTTCGGATGACAATATCGTCCGCGAGCTGGTAAAGGCCGGCAAGAGCTGGAAATCATACGCGGAAGGCTTGCCTATGACGGGATACACCGGCCCCGACGCGTACCCGTACCTGCGCCATCACAACCCGTTTTCTTACCTGACTGACGTGATCGGCACCAGCCAGGCTCAGAATCTTGTTCCCTTCAGCCAGTTTTCTGCCGATCTGACATCGGGCTCGCTGCCCAACTATTCGTTCATCATCCCGAACGCTTTGGATGACGCACATGACGGAAGCTTGTCTCAGGCCGATAGCTGGCTCGAGAAAAATATCGATCCGCTGGTACAGAGCTCAATCTTGAAAAATGACGGCCTGCTGATAATTGTGTTCGATGAATCGGACCTGGCAGACCTGCAACACGGAGGCGGGCATGTTGCCGCTGTGATTGTGAGTCCGAAGGCGAAGCCGGGCTTCCAGTCGCAAACCTTCTACCAGCACCAGAGCACCCTGCGTTTGATACTTTCCGGCCTGGGCGTGAATGCGTTTCCAGGCGCTTCCGCCGCGGCGCCCGCTATGAGTGAGTTTTTCTGAACTTTTCCACGCTTGCTGCACTGCTGCCGCTGCACAAGTTGCCCTCAAAGGTTCCGCTCGCCACTACTTTCCTATTGCCAGTGCTGCTCCAGCTTGCGGATAATATCGGTTAGAGCCTCATATTTCCGTGTACCGATACAGTCGAGCGGACCTCATTCGCATTCTGCGGGTCACGGCGCGTCAGTTGGCAGCTTGGGAAAAGGCCGAACTGGTCGCCGCTGCTGAGAGCTATTCCTTTTTCGATCTCCTGCAAGTAAAGAAGGTACGTGATCTCTGTGCCCGCAAGGTCAAGCCGGCGGTGATTCGCCAGTCCCTGCAAGCCATGCAGAAGCAGGTGGCAGGAATGGAGAACCCACTGCTTGAGGCGGGAGCTTTCACTACAGGTCACCGGATCGCCTTCAGGCACGAAGGGAAAGTCGTCGAGCCGATCGCCGGACAGTTCATATTCGACTTCTCAGCCCAGGAGCGCATCGTAACCAGCACTCCCATCCCCTCGAAGCCAAAAGATGAGGAGCGTTCCGACGTAGCCGAGCTGTTCGCCCGGGGAATTGCGCTGGAGGAAGATCCGGCAAACCAGTCACTTGCGATTGCGGCGTATCAGCGAGTGCTTGAGCTCGATCCGCAGCACGCCGCTGCCCATATCAACATCGGCACGCTCTATTACAACCGGCAGGAGTACTCGCTTGCGGAGAAACACTACCGCAAAGCGATCGAAGTCGATAAGCGCTATGCGCTGGCCTACTTCGATCTTGGGAACGTGCTGGATGAAACCGGCCGCGTAAACGAAGCCATCCAGACCTACACTACCGCGCTGCAACTGGCGCCCACCTACGCCGATGCACATTACAACCTGGCGCTGGCCTACGAAAAGATCAAAGAACCGCGCAAAGCGCTCAAGCACTGGCGCGCTTACACCCGCCTGGACACCACAGGCCCCTGGGCCGTTCACGCCCGCAATCAGATCAAGCGCATCCTGCAATCGGATGGGCTGAAGCTGGTGTGGGGCGCAGGACAAAAATAGGCCACTCAGGTTTCAGCAGCCCCCGCTCCGCGCCCCGCCAAACTTTACCCACTAATCCTATTGATGTTGATGCGCTCATCCCCTGAAGCCGCTGAGCACCCAGCTCAAGTGTTAAAATTTCTCTTTGCCTGACTCTCTGTTACGGTGTGCCCTATGCCTGAAACCCTTTTGCAATCCCCAGCCGCTTTGCCTCTCACCACGCTCTCTGACGACGAAATTCTTTTCCGCGACAACGTGCGCCAGTTTGCCGAAGAGAAGATCCGTCCGCTGGTCAAGGAAATGGATGAAAAGGGCGTCTTCGATCATGGCCTGATCGGGCAGTTCTTTCAGCTTGGGCTGATGGGAATCGAAGTACCCGAACAGTACGGCGGTGCGGGCGGCAAGTTTTTTGAGGCGATTCTGGCCGTGGAAGAGCTTTCGCGAGTCGATGCCTCAGCCGGCGTAATCGTTGATGTCCAGAACACATTGGTCAACAACGCACTCCTGCGCTGGGGAAACGAAGATCAGAAGAAGCGCTACCTGCCCCGCATGACCTCAGAGCTATGCGGCGCCTACGCCCTCAGCGAGGCTGGATCGGGTTCCGATGCTTTCGCCCTGCAGACCCGCGCCGAACTCAAGGGCAGCGATTACGTTTTAAACGGCCGCAAGCTCTGGATCACCAACGGCAAGGAAGCCGGCCTGTTTGTACTGTTCGCCTCGGTGGATCCGGCAGCCGGATACAAAGGCATTACTGCTTTTCTGATCGAAAAGACTTTCCCCGGCTTCACCGTCGGCAAGAAGGAAGACAAGCTGGGCATCCGCGCCTCATCCACTTGCGAGCTGATCCTGGAAGACTGCCGCGTTCCCAAGTCCAATGTGCTGGGCGAGGTGGGCAAGGGATACAAAATCGCCATCGAGACGCTTAACGAAGGCCGCATCGGCATCGGTGCCCAGATGGCTGGTGTCGCCCGCGGCGCATGGGAGTATGCCGCAAAATACGCTCAGGAGCGTAAACAGTTCGGGAAGACTCTGGCCGACTTCCAGGGCATTCAGTTCCAGATCGCGCAGATGGCCACCGAGATCGAAGCCGCACGACTGATGGTCTACAATTCGGCGCGCATGAAAGACGCCGGCATGCCCTTCGTCAAGGAAGCGGCCATGGCCAAGCTGTTTTGTTCCCAGGTCGCGGAGCGCGTCACTTCGCTGGCCATCGAGATTTACGGGGGATACGGCTTCACCAGGGATTATCCGGTCGAGAAATACTGGCGCGATTCGAAAATTGGCAAGATTTACGAAGGCACATCCAATATGCAGCTTGCCACCATCGCCAAGCTGGTAATGAGCGGAAAATCGTGAAGCATAGCACCTGCGGGCTTCGCGGTGTACCTTAGCTTACCTGCCGCGTTTGACTGTGTTCGACTCGAATTTTTCGGCGGGTTTGATCATTTCTGCTTCCCAACACTTAACAAGAACGTCCAACAAGGGTTAAATTAACACTTTCACCCGTGCCTCGCTGTAAGTCCTTGTTCCAGGAGCAACTTTCATGCGTTTGTGCATTTTTTTGGGAACGGCTTTGCTTTCGTCCGCTCTCGCCACCTGTGCCCAGACCGCCGATGAACTGGTCCAGAAAAATATCCAGGCCAAGGGCGGCCTGGACAAGATCAAAGCCTTGAATACCGTTCGGATGAGCGGCAAGCTGGATGCAGGCGGCGGCATTGTTGGTATCGTCACCCAGGAAAACAAGCGCCCGAACATGGTAAGGGAAACCTTTACCCTTCAGGGGTTGACCCAGGTGCAGGCTTACGATGGCCAAACTGGGTGGCAGATTCAGCCCTTCGGGGGACATAAGGAACCCACCCTCATGGGTGAGGATGACCTCCGTGACCTGCTCATCGACTCAGATTTCGATGGTCCGCTGGTTGACTATCAGGCCAAGGGAAATAAAGTCGACTACCTCGGCCACGACATTGTGGATGGCGACGACGCCCTGCGCCTTAAAGTTACCCTGAAAAATGGCGACATCATTTACTACTATCTCGATCCCGACGCATTTCTTGAGATCAAGACCGAGCGCCGGGAGTTCATCCGAGGAGCTGTGCACGAAACCGTCAGCCAGCTCGGCTCATACAAGCCGGTCAACGGCGTGATGTTTCCCTTCGCAGTTACCAGCGCTCCCAAGGATGATCCCAGCTCAGCGCAAAGCGTCACCTACGACAAGATCGAAGCCAACATGGATTTGCCCGAGTCCGATTTCGCCGTTCCGGCTTCTCTGAAGGAAGGCTCGAAGAAGCAGGAAGCCCAGAAATAGGTCAGCCGCCCTTGGAGCGGCCATAAAAAGAGGACTGCTGAAGATGACTGATCGCCTGCGTACCCAATTCCACATCCTTCTGTTTTGCCTGTTTTCCCTGTCCCTGCATGCTCAACCACCGGTAAAGTTTGACGCCGCCACCGTTTCCGGCTTGCCGGCCCGCAATATCGGGTCCGCCACCATGAGCGGTCGTGTCGCGGCGGTGACCGCGGTAAAAGAAGATGGTCGTTTAACTGTATTCATAGGCGCGGCCAGCGGAGGCGTGTGGAAGTCGGTCAACGGGGGTACCACTTTCCGGCCGGTTTTCGACCGCCAGGATGTCCAGTCAATTGGCGCGGTTGCCATTGACCCTTCCAATTCCAAAACCGGCTGGGTCGGGACCGGCGAGCCCTGGGTGCGTAACAGCGTCTCCGTCGGCGATGGCGTCTACAAATCGACCGACGGCGGCGAAAATTGGACCAATGTCGGTCTGAAAGACACAGAACACATTGCCAAAATCCTGGTCGACCCCAAAAACGGCGACACGGTTTTCGTCTGCGCAACAGGTCACCTCTGGGACGACAACAGCGAACGTGGTGTGTTCAAGACTACCGATGGCGGGAAGAACTGGAAAAAAGTTTTGGCCGGCCCGAATGGATCGACTGGCTGTGGTCACATCGCCATGAGCCCGCAGGCTCCGAATACACTTTTTGCTTCGCTGTGGGACTTCCGTCGCCAGGGCTGGACCTTCCGCTCGGGCGGCCCGGGCAGCGGCCTGTTTGAATCGACCGATGGCGGCGAACACTGGACCGAACTCAATGATTCAAATGCGAAAGGCCTTCCGGCTAAGCCCTGGGGGCGGGTGGCTCTAGCGGTCGCGCCTTCCAAGCCCAACGTCGTTTATGCCAACATCGAATCGAAGAGCAGCGCTTTGTACCGTTCCGATGACGGCGGCAAGAATTGGACCCGTCTCGATTCCAGCCGCTTCCTTGTCTGGCGGCCATTTTATTTTGGCAATCTGATCGTCGACCCCAGGAACGAAAACAAGATTTTCAAGCCCGACGCGCCTTTGCTGCTGAGCGTGAATGGCGGCCAGAGTTTCAGCGTGGTTTCCGGCAGCGCTCATGGCGATTTCCACGACGTCTGGATCGACCCTGACGACACAAACGTGGTTTACGCGAGCGATGACGGCGGTCTATGGCGTAGCGAAGACGGCGGCACGCGCTGGAAGCATCAGATGAACCTGCCGATCTCGCAGTTCTACCACGTCAGCGTGGATTTCTCCGATCCTTATCACGTCTACGGCGGACTGCAGGACAACAGCGACTGGATTGGCGATTCCTCGTTCCCCGGCGGGGTCAGCAATTCGCGCTGGGAAAACATTTACGGCGGGGACGGCTTTTGGACTTTCGTCGACACGTCTGATCCGACGTATATCTACACTGAAGCGCAGGGCGGCACCATCGGCCGCGTGAATCGATACACCCACGAAATCCGCGGGATTCAGCCGCTTCCGCTTTATAAAGAAAAGAAACTGCGATTCAACTGGAATGCGCCGATTCATATGAGCCCCAACGAAAAGGGAACTCTATACATTGGGGCGCAGTTTCTGTTCCGCTCGCGCGACCACGGGGACACCTGGGAGCGGATTTCGCCCGATCTCAGCACCAACGATCCCGAAAAGCAGAAGCAGGAAGAATCCGGCGGCGTCACCATCGACAACTCGGCCGCTGAGATGCACACCTCCATCTACTCCATTTCGGAATCGCCCAGGAATGGGCAGGTGATCTGGGTGGGCACCGACGACGGCAATGTGCAGATCACGCGCGACGGCGCAAAGACCTGGACGAACGTAGTTGGCAACATTCCTGAACTGCCGAAATTTTCCTGGGTATCGTGGGTGGAAGCCAGCCGCTTTGATGAAGGAACAGCCTACGCTACTTTCGATCGCCATACGTTTGGCGACGTCAAGCCGTATCTCTACAAAACCACCGACTTCGGTAAAACCTGGACCGCGTTGCCGGTTCAGCAGAATGGCATTCGCGGTTATGCTCACGTAATCAAAGAAGACACTGTTGAGCCGAATCTGCTTTTTCTCGGCACGGAGTTCGGGCTTTGGATTTCCGTCGACGGCGGCCAGCGGTGGGCCCAATACAAGGGCAGCGACTTTCCTGCAGTCGCGGTTCGCGACATTGTCGTGCATCCGCGCGATTCCGATCTCGTGCTCGCCACCCACGGCCGCGGCATCTGGATCATCGATGACATCACGCCTTTACGTGCGCTCAAGCCGGAGCTGATGGAGAAAGACGCGTCCTACGTAGAGGGTCCGCCTGCAGTCCAGTATTTTAACGCCCAGGGCGGATGGCCCGAGGGAGATGAAACCTACATCGGCCCGAGCCGGCCGACCGATGCATTCATCACTTACTATCAGAAACGCCGCCACATCTTCGGCGATCTGAAAATCGAAATCTTCGATCAGGATGGCAAACTGCTTGACACGGTTGCGCCCACGAAACATCGCGGGCTGAATCGCGCCACCTGGAGCATGAGACTGAAGCCGCCGGTTGTTCCTCCCGCGGCCAGCCTGTTGTTTGAAGCTACGCAGGGCCCGCGCATTCTGCCGGGAACCTACAACGTGAAGATCACCAAGGGCGACCAGACTTATACCGGGCCTTTGAAAGTCGTTCTCGATCCTCGCGCCAAGTTCACGCTGGAAGACCGCAAAGCGCAATATGAACTGGTTACGAAATTGTACAAATCGCTTGAGCACATGGCCTGGGCGGAGAGTGCGATCGTTTCGGTGCGCGACGGCGCCTCCGCCCGAGCTGCCAAGCTGGGCGAAAAAGATCCGTTGCGGGCGCGCCTGCAGCAACTCTCAGACGATGCTGCGGCACTTCGTTCAAAGATTGTTGCCACCAAGGAAGGCGGCATGATCACCGGCGAAGAACGCATTCGCGAACTGATGGGCAAGGTCTATGGCGACGTTAACAGCTACGAAGGGCGTCCTACGGAATACCAGGCCCGTCGCGCTGACGATCTGGCCCACGAACTGGAGGATGTGATTACTGAATTCAAGGCGCTCACTGACAAATCACTTTCAACGGTCAATGCCGCGCTGGCCAGGAAGAAGCTGGAGAAGATCGTGGTGCCGACCGAAGCCGACTGGCAGAAACAGCATGCTGGTAGCGGCGGAGGTGGTGCTGCTGCGAAAGTGACTGCGTTCCGGCGCTTTCAAACTCGCGCTGAAGACTGAAACAGCGTGAGCTTGCTCGCGCCATAGCTGCTATTTTTCAGTTCTGAGGTGAATGGGCAGCTTGCTTGAACAGCGACCATGCTCTGGGCAGTGAACTTGGCCCATTGCCGACGAATACGACATGCCCGCCTGGTGATACCAGAAGGTCAGTTCTCAGCCTGAAATAATTTAGTTGCTTTGCCGCGGCTCCATCGTAATCACCGCCAAGAAGATTGAGGAATTGGATTTCTTCTCTTTTTTTGAATTGCAAGATGGAGTCGGGTGTGTCGTCCATCGCGATGCTGATCACTCGAAGGTCCTCAGGGCTTGGATTGGCAAGTTCGTTCAGTGCGGCAATTTCCGATGAATCACAACCGCTGTTCCATATGTGGACAAGGGTCCATTTGTCGCGGAATGTAATTTCAGTCATGTGTCCTGACAAATCGGGCAGCCGGACATCAGGAAATCCAGCATCTCTGCTGTACATGATGGCATTTTTGATATCAACCATCGCCGAAGCTTTTGCGAGCGGTTCAGAAGTCTCGTGTAAACGTAATTGAGTTTTCGATCCGTTCCTGAGAACGGTGACTCTGGTTGCGTCGAGTGTCAGTCGATCGAGGATTCTTGCCGCACTCAGGGCATTCAGATTTGTGAAGTCAAAGTCATCTACGCTGACGATGACATCTCCAGTTGAAAGGGAATTGATTCCTGTCACCGGTTCCGACGATCGGGTGACCTGCCATCCCTCACTGCTCTGATTTGCCTTTATCCATCCAAGGTCCACAGTTGGCGGAGGATCAGCAGCGTGCGCCAGCATCCCCAGGCAGAGGACTATGAAAAGCGAGTGGCAAGTTTTCACGTTCAGCTCACTCAACAGGAATGTTCCAGACAAGTGAACGTAATGGACTACCCGTTCTTCTTCCCCACCGCTTTGCCCTGCGTGAAGAGATAGAGATAATCCGGGCCGCCGGACTTAGAGTCTGTCCCTGACATATTGAACCCGCCAAATGGATGGCATCCCACGGTCGCGCCGGTGCATTTGCGATTGATGTACAGATTGCCGACGTGAAAGTCATCGATCGCGCGCTGAATCTTGTCCTTGGACTTGGTGTAAACCGCGCCCGTGAGGCCGAATTCGGTGTCGTTGGCAATCTGCAGCGCGTGATCGTAATTCTTTGACTTGATCACCGCCAGCACGGGTCCAAAAATCTCTTCCTGCTCCAGCTTCGACCCGGGCTGAATGTCGGCGATCACTGTTGGCTGCAGATAGTACCCGTTCCCGGGCCCATTCGCTCTCCCACCGCCCGTTAACAGCCTTCCGTCTTTCTTTCCCTGCTCGATGTACTCCAGAATCGATTTCATCGAACCTTCATTGATCACCGCACCCATCTGAGCGTTGTCAGCCGGGTCGCCGACCTGGATCTTTTCCACCCGCGCTTTCAACTTCTGCAGGAATGAATCGTAAATCCGCTCGTCGACAATGGCTCGCGAGCACGCGGAACACTTTTGACCCTGAAATCCGAAGGCTGCGCCGGCAACACCTTCTACCGCAGAATCGATATCCGCATCCGCATCGACGATAATGGCGTCCTTTCCGCCCATCTCGAGGATGGTTCGCTTGATCCAGATCTGTCCCGGAGCATTGTCCGCCGCTACTCTGTTGATACGCAGTCCAACTTCACGGGATCCGGTAAACGCGATGTAGCGCGTTTTAGGATGGGCTACGATTGCATCTCCGAAGCTTGCACCGGCACCCGGGCAGAAATTCACCACCCCTTCCGGCATTCCGCATTCTTCCAGCAACTCCACAAACTTGGCGGCGATCGTAGGCGAGTCGCTGGAAGGCTTCAGCACCACAGTGTTGCCCGAGACAATCGAAGCCAATGTCATGCCCGCCATGATCGCGCATGGGAAATTCCACGGCGGAATCACCGCTCCCACGCCCAATGGGATGTAATGCAGGGTATCTTTCTCGCCCGTCATCTGTACCGGCAATTCAGTATTCGCCAGCCGCAGGGCTTCTCTGCTGTAGAACTCGCAGAAGTCGATGGTCTCGGCGATGTCGGCGTCCGCTTCGCCCCAATTCTTGCTGACCTCAAATACCAGCCACGCGCAAAATTCAAATTTCCGTTCACGCAGCAAATCCCCCACGCGAAACAGCAGGCTCGCGCGCTCTTCAACCGATGTGCGTTTCCAATGCTCAAAGGCTTCGAGCGCCGCCTTCATCGCCGGCTCCACATGTTCTTTCCCGGCCTTCTGATGAATTCCCACCACCTGGCTCGGGTTCGCGGGGTTGAGGGAACGGATCTTTTCCGTCGTCTTCATGCGCTTGCCGCCGATGATCAGGTCGTACTCACGTCCCAGTTGCCCGCGCACTTTCTCGATCGCCGAGCGCATTTTGCGGGCGTTTTCTTCCTTTGTGAAGTCTGTCAGCGGTTCATTGACGAAAGGCCCTTTATGCAGGCGAATCTGCGGGCGAACCGGAGCTTCAAGCGTAGCCATGATTGCACCTCAAGTGATAGATCGAAAAGGAACGACGAGCGGACTCTTTATTTTAACACCGCGGATTCTGCTCAGGGCACCTTGACTGAATCCCGGGTCTCCGCCGGGCTGTAGCTCAAGGCGGCAGTGCGCTCCAGTTTGTCCCAGGCGAAGCGCTCTCCCTCCAGGGCCCGCTTCAAAGTGCGGAAAAGCACCAGCGAAAACAACTGCCGGTAAGCGAAACGCTGGAGCCAGACCTGGCTCAGCAGCCAGACTTCCTCCTGTTCGTCCGGGCGGCTGCGTTCCAGTGCGAACGCCACCGCCGAAGCCGCAAAGTCGATGACCAGGAACGCAGCAAAGAAAATCAGCAAGCGCACGAAGCTTGCGGGATCGGTGGACTCGGGATGAAACCATTTCTGCACCGCATACCACAGCGCTCCCACCATAAACATGATATCGATGAAGGGGGAGACCAGCGGCAGCACAATCTGGAAGATGAAGATATTCGGCAATGCCACCCAGCCCAGCACGCCCTTTCTTCCGAACGCGCGACGGTGCTTCCAGACTGACTGCAGAATTCCGAAAGACCAACGGAAGCGTTGCCGCATCAGACCGTTGGCATTGGTTGGCGCTTCGGTATAAGCGAGCGCCATGTCTTCGTACTCCACCCGATAACCGAGTTGCAGCAAGGCCATGGTCAGGTCGGCATCCTCGGCCACGGTATCGGTGTGATACCCGCCCGCCTCGCGTACGGCTGAAACTCTCCACGCGCCGATCGCGCCCGGAACCACGCTGACTGCTCCCATCGTATCCAAGGCGCGCCGCTCGAAATTCTGGCTGGTGATGTACTCCAGCGCCTGCCAGCGTGTCCACAGATTCACACGATTGCCGACTTTCGCATTGCCCGCGACTGCTCCGACTTTAGGGTTGAGGAAATGGGGCACCAGGTGCGCGATGGCATCCGGGGCGATGACGGTGTCGGCGTCGATTCCGACGAAGATTTCCTCGTCGCGCAAATGCTGCAGGCCATAGTTCAGCGCGTCGGCCTTTCCTGAGTTCTGTTTGGTCAGGATTGTCACTTGTCCGGCCGCCGTATCCCGCGCGAAAGCCGCTCGCGCCACCTCGAGGGTTCGATCACTGGAGCCATCGTCAATCACTATCACCCGCAAATTCTCGTACTCCGACATAAGAGCCGCACGGATGGTCCTGACGATCACTTTTTCCTCGTTGTAAGCAGGAATCAGCACCGCAACCGGAGGTTGATAATGGCTTACCTCTCCGACGTTTCCAAATCTTCGTTCCCGCAGGCGGTCATAGATGGCGAGAGCGCCAATGATCAGCAGCCGTCCGGTCATCAGCACATCGCCCAGCAGAAATATCCAGGTGATTGCCTTGATGCTGAAATCGAACAGCAGGAAGCCCAGCAAGTTCAGCCGCGCCGACCAGCGCTCATTGGTTGGAATGGGCGGCATCACGTCGGCTAGGGTTTTTCCGAGAAGTTGGTGCACTGGGACGATTTGCAGCCCCTTCGCCCTGATGCCTTCGATAATCAGGGGCAATGCCCGGACCGTCTCCTGGCGGTCCCCGCCGCCATCGTGCAAAAGAATGATATTTCCGCAACGCGGGTCATTGGGCGCGCAGGGGGGCAGATGGGCCAGAACGTCGGCGGCAATCTGCTCGGCGCTGCGCCGGGGATTGTCTCGCCAGTCGTTCGGGTCGATCTTGTCGCCTATGGTGGTGTAGCCAAGATCCTGGGTCACTTCAAGGGGGCGTACTTCGTCTTCAGTGTCGGGCTCGGCATCGATTGAATAAGGCGGGCGGAACAGGATTGTGCGCACACCCAGCCGGCTGGCGAACAGTCTCTCCGTCAGGTTCAGTTCCAGCTTCATGTATCCGCGAGAGATGTTGCTGATGTCCGGATGGGTGAAAGTGTGATTCCCGATCTCGTGTCCTTCGCGCTGAATGCGGGAAGTCAGGTCCGCAAATTTGTCGGCTTGGATTCCGATCAGAAAGAAGGTGGCAGGCGCATGCTCGCGCTTCAGCACATCCAGGATTTTGGACGTCCATTGCGGGTCAGGACCGTCATCGAATGTGATTGCAACCTGCCCCGGGCTGGAGCCATAACGTGCTACTCGATACGGCTCGGGAAGAGAATCAAAGGTTTCATCTTCGATCAGCGCCGAATGCCCGTCCAGCTTGATGGTACGCTGGCCGTCAGCTGGTCGCGCCTCGATGCGCAGGATCTCTCCATTGCCCTCCATGTCGACGTCCTGCCCCGGGGGAACATTCTTGAGCTTGTCAGGAGCGCCTGCCTCACCCGGCTGGTCCCAAACTCGCCACAGCGAGCGATCCTCAGACCCAAGCCGCCACAGCGCGAAGGTGTTGACGCCCAGGTTCTGGGCGGCACGCATCTCATTCAGCGCGGTCACTGCATCCAGAAACCACACTTCATGCTGCAGATTGTGCTCATCCACGTAGTCCACGTGTGGCGTAAGGCTATCGCCGTCGAAGTCAACATCCTCTTCCGAATCACGCGCCGTCAGCCATGCATCCTGCACGGTGACATTGCTGTCCTGTACTCCGGCCGGCAGTTTTCCGTTTTTCGGTTTGACCACCCAGTCGTAGCCGTAGTTTCCGATCGCCGAGATCAGCTTCTGCTTCGGTATGTACTTCTGCGCCGCCTTCAGGTTGGCAACAAACCAGTCCTGCGAAGCCACCGAACCGGGCCCGCCTCCGGGATAGTGTTCGTCATAGTTCATCAACACCACCCCGTCCGCAGCCGTTGCCAGCGATTTGTAGTCGAAATCCTCATTGCGGGCGGGGACGCTCACGTACAGCTTCATGCCTTTGCCGTGCAGGTCAGAAGAAAGCTCATTGAGTAATGCGACATAACCGTGCTGTGCGGATTTCGGGAAGCTCTCAAAGTCAATCATCAGACCGCGATATTTGTCGGTGGATAGAAATGCTCCTATCTGCGCTTGAAAGCGTCTGCGCGCCTCCGGATCGTTCAGAAATTCAGAGACGTCGACCCAGTCTTTGCCGTCGAAGTTGTTCACCATTGGAAGCACTTCCATGCCGGTGTCTTCCGATTTCAGGAACGGCATCACCCGGTCGTCAACCGCCCGCACCGTACCGTCCTGTACCACGTCGAAAAACTTCGCGGTCTGTTGATCTTCGCCCTGAATTCGACCATCCGCGGTGAGCACGTGCAGCCACTCGGGGAAAAGGAGGTCGATCTGATGTGCATACTCACGCAATGAAGAGAAGCTTGCTGCGTCCCAGGGAACGTAATAGGCGGCCCGGACTCCCTCACCAGTGTTCAATGCAAGTGTCGGAAGCATGGATTTGGTTTTGCGACGTCCGCGTCTTTGCAGCGCCGCCAGCTTGCGCCGCTCCTTGGCCTTCTCTTTCTCGCGTTCCTTGAGTGCGTGATAGGGCTTTTTACGGATCGGCAGCAGCAGGTCGGGCAGGGTTTCGTCCCGCAGGGCGGTGTAGACGAAGAACGCCAGCAGCAACGTGAGGCAGAGTGCTGCGACGTCGAATCCCCGCCGCAACCGCTTCCAGCGCGCCTGTCTGGGATCGTAGAAAACCTGCTTTGCCATTACTCTGATTTCATCCTAAAGCGACCAGCGGGGTCAAACCTCCGGGCTGATTCGTGCCCCCCTCAAATCTCCCCTGCAACAGGTATAGTGCTTGGGTGCTCGACGTGTGGCGCCAGAACCGGCGCTTCTTCATCCTGTGTGTAATTGCGGGCGCCGCTCTGCGGCTGCTCTTCATCTACCGCTTCCCTGGGGTCACGACCGACTCTTTCATCTACGGAGATATCGCCAAGAACTGGTTGCAGCACGGTATTTATGGGTTCACCGATTCGCCGGGCCATATTCTTCCCACCTTTATCCGGCTACCCGGCTACCCTGCATTCCTGGCCGCCATATTCGCGATTTTCGGCATGGAACACTACCGCGCGGTTCTGGTCACGCAAGTGTTTTTCGATCTCGGCACCTGCCTGATCGTGGCCGACATCGCCCGCCGTTTTGCGGGATACCGGGCTGCCCGGCCGGCATTTCTGCTCACTGCTCTATGCCCGTTCTTCGCCCTGTACTCTGCCGCTGCGCTTACTGAAACCCTGGAAATATTTTTCACGGTGCTGACGCTCGATTGTGCTCTCGCAGCCCTCACCTCGCTTCGAATCTCGTTCTGGGTCTTTTCTGCGCTTGCGACCGAGGCGGCCATTCTTTTGCGCCCCGACGGAGGACTGCTGCTCTGCTCAGTAGAACTGTACCTGTTTAGTTTGATGCTTCGCGCCCTGTTCAGGAAAATGCCGGCCAAAGCCATGCAATTGCTTGGCCCGGCGCTGGTTTACGGCGTTATCTCGCTCGCTCCTCTGGTGCCCTGGACGCTTCGAAATCTGCACACCCTGCACCGTTTTCAGCCGCTTGCTCCGCGCTATGCCAACGAACAGAATGAATTTGTTCCCGCAGGCTTCAATCGCTGGGTCAAGACCTGGATTGCGGATTACGTTTCCGTCGAAGAAATCTACTGGCCGGTGCCGGGCGAAGCAATTGATGCCGGGAGATTGCCGGACCGCGCATTCGATTCTCCGGAGCAACGTCGCGAAACGGAAGAGTTATTCGAGGAATACAACAACAAGCTCTATATCAGCCCGGAACTGGATGCTGGCTTTGCTGAACTCGCCCGCCAGCGCATTCACTCCCGCCCGTTCCGCTACTACATCTTTCTTCCCGGGCTGCGCATCTTGGATATGTGGCTGCGGCCGCGCACGGAAACTCTCCCCAGCGATAGCCGCTGGTGGGAATTTAATGACGACCCGAAATGGTCGGCGCTGGCGGTCGCCATGGGCGTGATCGGGTTGTTCTACCTGGGTGCTGCAGCATGGGGGCTCCCGCGCGCTCTGCACTTGCCTTTGATCTGGCTGCCCTTGGGTTTTGTCGTGCTGCGATCGCTTTTCCTGGGCACACTTGAAAATCCTGAGCCGCGCTACACACTCGAGTGTTTTCCTGTTGTGATTGTTGTTGCCGCTCTGGCCATGAACAAAACATGCACATCTGTCTAAGTTTGGTTTTCTCCTACCGAAACCTGTAAACCTGATTCGAAGAATTGTATTTCGAGCGCCGACTCTGCAAAATTTCCAGCGCTCGATGCTTCTCTTGCGTGGTCACGCAATTGCTTCCTTGAGAACCGTTGGAATTGCCGTCAGCCAATATTTTGCCTGATTAGCTTGTAGCTAATGATTCCATCAGGCCGCAACAAGGAGCACGTATGCGTTCTGCCTCACGCCTGTTTATGGTTATGTTGCTGGGTTTGGCGCTTCCGCTCGCGCGCCTCTCAGCGCAGTCTTCGACGTCGCTGCACGGGACAGTTTTCGATTCCAAAGGGGCCGTCGTCCCCGGCGCTACCGTGACTTTAGAGAATTCTTCCAGGGGCTATTCGCGGGACACTACGACTGACCAGCAAGGTGAGTATCAGTTCCTGCAGGTCCCGCCTGCCACTTACAGTGTGAGCGGGAGCGCGACTGGATTTGCAACCATTCGCCAGACCGATGTCGTATTGCAGGTGAACTCGCCCGCCACCCTGGATCTAACTCTTCAGGTCCAGGGCTCGGCGGTGACGGTGGAAGTCACAGGGGAGGCAGCCGCGGTCAACACCCAGGATGCTTCCCAGGGCCACGCCTTCGATGTCAACCAGCTCATAGCATTGCCTGCCGAAGGCCGTGATCCGGTCGCGATTCTCAGCCTGCAGCCGGGGGTCACTTATCTCGGCCAGCAAAGCAAAGATCAGCAGGACCAGGACAGTCGCGGGGGTTCGGTCAGCGGGGCCCGAAGCGATCAGACCAATGTAGTTCTCGATGGGCTTGACAACAACGATCAGCTTCGCGGATATGCATTTCAGGGGGCGCTGCGCACCACGCTGGATTCGCTGCAGGAATTCCGCGTTACTACCAGCAGCGCCAATGCCGATGCCGGCCGCAGTTCAGGCGCACAGGTGAATCTCGTAACCAAAAGCGGCACTAACAATTTTCACGGCTCACTCTACGAATACAATCGGACCGCCTTCACCTCCGCCAATGACTGGTTCAACAAGCAGGCGCAGCTTCGGAACGGCGAACCCAACCAGCCGCCGCAACTGATCCGCAATACCTTCGGCGGCTCGATCGGCGGACCGATCAAAAAGAATCGCATCTTCTTCTTTGCAACGTACGAAGGCCAGCGCACTCACGAAACCGATCAGGTCAACGCCACCGTCCCCAGCGCAGAGCTGCGCCAGGGCATAATCCGCTACCATTGCGATCAATCGGATCCACTGTGCACTACCAGCAACCCGAACGTACAGGTTGCGCCCGGCGGGGGAGGATCGTTGGTTGCCACCTTGACGCCGGATCAATTCAAGAGCATGGACCCGAACGCAGGCCCTAACGGAGTTTGCCCCTGGGCCGATGCGGGCGGATTCTGCGGAATGGACCCTCATGTTACAGCGGTAGACCCCAACATTGACGCCGTCTTCACCCACTATCCGCTGCCCAACACCGACGTCGTAGGCGACGGGCTGGATTTTCGCGGCTTCACCTTCCCAGGAACCCATCCGGTGACTTTCAACACGTACATCGTGCGCCTCGATTTCAAGCTCGATACCGCAGGCCGCCACAGCGTATTTACTCGCGGCAATCTGCAGAACGACCACGAATCGACCCCGCCTGAATTTCCCGGGCTGCCGGCCAACGACTACCTCACCAATAACAGCAAAGGCATTGCCGCCGGCTACACCGCTCTTCTTCGCGACAACCTCATCAACAACTTCCGCTATGCGTTCATCCGGCAGGGCACTGGAGATGCCGGTCTCTCCAACAGCAATTTCGTTCAATTCCGCGGACTAAACGATTCGGTCGGCTTCACTCACAGCGCCTTCGTCAACGTGCCGGTGCACAACTTCGCCGACGATCTCACCTGGACGAAAGGCAAGCACACAATTCAGATTGGCACCACGCAACGCTTCATCTTCAACAATCGCAGCTCAAATCAGCAAAACGTTTCCAACGCCCTGGCCAATGCCTCTTACCTGGACAACACCGCAATCGCGAATACGGGGAGTTCTCTCGATCCCGCCGCCTTCGGATTTCCAGCGGTCGACAATGCATTCAGCACTGATTACGACTTCGCCGTAGCTGCCGCTGCCGGTCTGCTCACTCAAGTCACAACCGTTTTCAATCAGGACAAGAACGGCAATCTGGCGGTACCCGGCACTTTGATCACCCGCAACTTCAAGAATTGGGAAGGCGAGTGGTACGTGCAGGACGCATGGCGCGTGAAGCCCAACCTCACTCTCACCTTTGGTCTTCGCCATTCGTTGCTACAGACTCCCTACGAAGTTCATGGCGAGCAGGCGGCGCCCACCATCAGCCTGAATGACTGGTTTAACACGCGAGCTAAGGGGATGCTGGTCGGCCAGCCCGCCAATCTGCAGCCCGACATCACCTTCGACCTTTCCGGCCAGGCGCGCGGCGGCAAGCCATACTGGAATTGGGACTACAGAGATTTCGCTCCGCGCTTCGCTTTTGCGTACGCTCCGAACTTTGACTCCGGATTCATGCATCGCCTGTTCGGGTCAAACGGCAAGAGCTCAATCCGCGGAGGTTACGGCATCTACTACGATCATTTCGGCCAGGGCATCATCAACACCTTCGATCGCCAGGGATCGTTCGGCCTGACCACCGCTCTTATCAATCCCGCAGGCGTACAGGATGTAGATACTTCGGCCCGCTTCACCAGCCTGACCAGCGTCCCCGTTGCCAGCGCCGCTCCCGGATGCCCCAGCCTTTCGCCTCCGCCTCCGCACGGATTTCCATTCACCCCGCCGAACGATCCCTGCTTCGGCTTTGCCATTGCCTGGGGTCTGGATGACAAGCTGAAAACGCCTTACTCACACGTGTTCGACTTTTCGATTACGCGCGAGCTGCCCGGCCAGTTCGTGGTTGAGGCTTCCTACATCGGACGTTTAGGCCGCCGTCTGTTGCAGGAATCCGAACTCGCCATGCCGCTCGATCTGGTCGACAAAGGCTCGAAGATGGATTACTTCAAGGCCGCCACCCTGCTGTCGAAAGCTGCGGTCGCGGGGCAGGACATCAACACTCTCGCTCCCATTCCATACTGGGAGAATCTGTTCCCCGGCGCCGCAGGCCAGCTCGGCTTCGGTCCTCCGGGCGATCCGGCGAATCTTGGCTGCGCTCCCGGGGACAACTTGAACGCTACCAACTACAGTGCTACTCAGGCGATGTATGACCAGTTCTCGTGCTTCCAGGGAAATGAGACCACAGGCCTGGTGTTTGCCGACCTGGCCTGCCTGCCAGCATGTTCCATCAACGGGCCTTTTTCCTATTGGAGTGACCAGTTCTCGTCACTCTGGGCGTGGCGCAGCGCCGGCAGCAGCTCCTACAACGCGCTTCAGTTCACGCTGCGGCGTCCCATGACGCATGGCCTGCAGTTCGATTTCAACTACACCTATTCGAAATCGATCGACCAGGGCTCAAATGCCGAACGAGTCAACATTTTCGAAGCCAACAGCCAGGGATTTGCGGGCGGCTTCGGAGATCAGATTATCAACTCCTGGGATCCCCGCCAGTCACGCGCCGTTTCTGACTTCGACACCAAGCACCAGATCAATGCCAACTGGGTATGGGATCTTCCGGTGGGACGCAGCAAGCGTTTTGGTTCGAACCTGGGGACATGGGGCGACGCTCTGATCGGCGGCTGGACACTTTCTGGACTGGTTCACTGGACCAGCGGCTTTCCATTTGGAATCGTTCCGGGGTCAGGCTGGGCTACCAACTGGGAACTGCAGGGCTTTGCGGTGCCAACCGGCAACAACGGAGGCGTCGGCACCTTCCGCGATTCCAACAACGATCCCAACATGTTTCGCAACCCGGCCCAGGCGATTGCCGCCTTCCGCGATCCTTTCCCCGGCGAGACCGGCTCTCGCAACGTACTGCGCGGCCCTGGTTTCTTCGGGGTTGATATGGGCCTTGGCAAATCGTGGAAGGTCACCGAGCAGCAGGCGCTTCAGTTACGTTGGGAAGTGTTTAACGTAACCAATTCCGTGCGCTTTGATGCCGCGCTGTCATCCATTAACGAAGCGCTAACCGATGCCGGAAGTTTTGGGAAGTATCAGTCGACGCTGACCAAGCCGCGCGTCATGCAGCTTTCAGTGCGCTATAGCTTTTAGTCAGGGTTGTATTAGGAATGCTGGCCCACGCTACGCAGTGTTCGCAAGGTGGGCCTTTCTCATTGCGGTGTTGGCCCCGATAGCTTCTTCGCCTCGGCCAACTCATGCTGCGCGTCTACGACACGTCCCAGTTGCTGGTAAGCGTCCGCCAGAAACAGATGGGCTTCACGGGATGCAGGTTGAACCTTTGCAGCCTTTTCCAGGTTCGTCACTGCGGCAACAGGATTTCTCTGCAATGAGAGTATTCGCCCACGCAGCAGGTTCGCCCTATAGTGATCGGGGTTCAGCGACAGCGTCGTATCCAGTTCCGTCATGGCCTCTGGCACACGGTCGATTCGGGCATAAACCGCGGCCAGCGAAAAGTGCGCATCCGTCCAGCGCGGAGCCCGTTCAACAACCGCCTCAAATTCCGGCGCCGCCCCTTTCCAGTCTCCGCTCTCAAACAGGGCCAGCCCTAATTCATATCGGCCGAGCGTATTGTCCGGGAGGGTTTTGATCGCCTTCTGCAGCGGCGCCAGCGCTTCGCGGAAGTTGCCAAGCCGCGCCTGTGCGATCCCGTACTGCATGTTTGCCACCGGCATACTCGGTTCTTCTTTCAGTATGGTCTGCAGCAACGGTACGGCTTCCTGATACCGCGCATCCTCAACATCCAACATCGCGTCGTGCAGGTCGTTCGAGATCTGGATCTTGCCCTTCGGGTCAGCCCCGCTTAACTTCTTGTCGTCCTGGGTCTCGGCCGTGCTGGATGCGACATATCCCAGCGACTGCAGTTTCTGCATCTGCTCAGGATCAGGCTTTGCCAACTCCACCAATGTCTGGCTCGTCCGGGCGCGGAAATCCTGCAATTGGCCGGACAGCGTGTCTGCCACGGCTGCGCTTTGCGATGCCAGGTTGTGCAACTCGCCTGGATCGTTTGCCTGGTTATAAAGCTCGCGCTCCGGTGCTTGAACGTAAAGGTATTTCCCTGTGCGCAGGGCGCGTAGGGAACTCCAGCCGAACCCACGATGAGGATAGTCGGTTTCAGCGTACGCCGGCCGGTCCTGTGTTGCTCCGTCCTTCATAAGCTCAAGTGCCGATTGCCCCTGCATTTCTTTCGGGACCGCGATTCCTGCCGCCTGCAGCAGCGTCGGAGCCACATCCACCAGTCCTACTCGCGCGTCCACTCGCGTGCCCGCGTCTCGGTTCAGCGGCAGCTTGATCATCAACGGCACGTGCAATGTTTCGTCGTACAGAAAAATTCCGTGCGTATTCTCTCCATGCGCTCCCAGCGACTCGCCGTGATCGGCCATCACCGCGATCATGGTTTCATCATAAAGTCCGTGCTTGCGGAGTTCGCCCAGCAGTTTTCCGACACTCGCGTCCGCGTAAGCAATTTCGCCGTCATAGGGCGCGGACGCGAAGCGCTCTTTATAAGGCGACGGCGGATCATACGGATCGTGCGCATCATACAAATGCACCCAAAGGAAAAATGGCCCGTCGGGAAGCTGGCTCAACCATCCCAGCGCGTGGTTGACCACATCTCCTGCGCGCCGCTCAATCGTCTTGTACCTGTCCGCGCCCCGCGGCCGTTTCCGGAAGCCCGCGTCGTAGACATCGAAGCCGCGATCAAATCCCGGAGCCGTTCCATCGAGAGGATCAAGAATGATTGAACTTACAAAGGCCCCGGTGTGATAACCGCGATGATGAAGCAGATCAGGCAAATAAGGAAGCTTGTCTGAGAGCGGTACGCCGAAATCGTTCACCCGGTTGTACTGCGGAAAGGTCCCCGTGAGAATGGTTGTGTGCGAGGCGGTAGTGATGGGCACGTGGGAATAGGCATGGGGAAAAACCAGCGCCTGCTTCGCCATCGCATCCAGGTTGGGGGTCAGACCTTTTGTGGACCCCAGGAATCCCATGCGGTCTGCGCGCGTCGTATCGAGCGTGATGAGAATGATGTTTGGAAGGTTTGCTTTCGGCGCCGGCTTCGCCGCTTCTGTCCGGGGACGCGCAATCTGTTTAGAAGCCGGCTTTGCCCCGTGGGGTTCCTGCGCGATCCCCGCGCTTGGTGAGAAGAGGAAAAGAACCAGGAAGGAAATACCTAAGTGCCGTACCGCCATAGACCAAAAGGGAGTCTACCATAGGCAGACTCCCAGTACCCGTTTCTACCCCACGATCAAAAGATAAACTTGATCGTGTAGTTCATGTTGCGGGGCCCGCCTTGAGCAATCACCGGATTGCCCGCAGACACGTCCGGTGTCTCGCTGATTCGCCCGAACGTGCTGCTCTGGCCGGTGTTGTTGATCGATGACAGCGAGAAGTTCGCCCGATTGAGGATGTTGTACACCTCCCAGCGAAGTTCAACGCTCAGCCGTTCTGTTATTTTCGTGTTCTTGATCAGAGACATATCCCATTGGCTCAAGCCGGGTCCGCGCAGCATATTGCGCCGAGAGTCGCCGACCATGCCCGCGAGCGGGTCAGTGAATTGATTGTCTATTTGCGCGACGTAGTGATCTGGATTGCGGGTGTTGTAGACGATGCGGGATCCGTCGTAATCCTCGCGGATCGAAGTTCCTCTCAGCCCCTGTCCGGAAGGATCGCTACTTCCATTCTTGAACACACTGAAGGGCTTTCCTGACAGGGCAGTATAGATGCTGCTGAGTTGCCAGCCTCCGCCAAGGCGGGTTCCAAGCGACCGGAAGGTAGGGAATGCATAGATTCCACTCACGTTGAAGTTCAATGTCCGATCGTGATCGCACAAGCCCCAGCCGTCATGGAAATCCGGTGTTGCTATGGCAGTACTGCCCACCGGGTTGGTGTTGTTGATTTGCGGATAATCTCCCTGCCCACCGCGGTTGACCGAGTTCAGGTCGAAGCACTTGCTCCAGGTCAGGTTGTAAGTGGTATCCAGACCATGCCATGCGCGTTGGTTGTAGGAGGCCTGTAAGCTGTCGTATTTCGAATACCCTTTGTTGGTTGCCTGGATTACATGCCGCAGTTCAGGGAACGTTGCTGCCAGGGGTCGGAATTCATCGCACCCCGAGTCCGATGAACAAGGACTGCCCAGCGGCGAGGCATTCATGTCGAAGTAAACCAGCAGGTCTCTTCCCCGCTGTCCTGAGTAGGTCAAGGTCAGCACATTGTTGCGGAACAACTCATCCTGAATGCTGACGTTGAAATTGTGATAGCGCGGTGTCTTGAAATTCTGCACCACCGAGAAGGCATTGAATGGGGGCGTTCCCGTTGGATCTGCGCCATACAGCGGCCCAATGGCGCTGTTGAAGCAGACGTAAGCGCCGGTTGCGGTGCTGGGGTCGAAGCAGCCATCGCCGAGGGTGTTATTGGCTTGCGTGGGGAGGATGACAGTATTCGGATCGGCACCCGTGACAAATGGCGCGGAATTCTTAACGTTAAAGAATCCCAGGCTCGGCTGGGTGAATACCCCGGTGCTGGCGCGTGCGAACGAATATGGGTCCGCAAACGCGCCGAAATTCGGCACGTCGTAGGTTAACGAATAACCCGCACGCAGAGCTGTCTTGCCGTTGCCGAAGATGTCCCAGGCAAATCCGACTCTGGGGCCGAAATCGCGGTAGTCAACATTATGAATTCCGCCGATGTCGGTGCCAACTTTTTGAAAACCGGTGTTGGGAGAGAAGTTGGCTTCCAGGTTATCCGTATCGCGCATGGTGCCGTTGATTTCATACCGCAATCCGTAGGTAAGTGTCAGCCGGGGCTTAATCTTCCACTCATCCTGCGCATAAAAGCCAACCGAATTCTGCGTGATGTGGCGATGGGTATCGCCGAAACTCCGGTCCGCCAGGTCGGCCTTGCCGAGAAGAAGTTCCTCAATGTCTGCAGTCACATAAGGAGTTGGAGAAGGATCGTTTGGCACGTAGGCAGCGGGATATCCCGCATAGTATGTGAAGTAGCCAAGTGCCAGGCCTGTGCGCGCCTCATTCCGAATGCTGTTGGTGTAGGCACGCTGGAAATTTCCGCCCAGCTTGATGGTATGGTTTCCTTTCACCCAGGAAAAATGCTCTGACCAGTCCCAGGTGGCATCCGGGCGTGTCACCAGCGGATAACCCTGCACGCCGCCGATATATCCACCATATCCCAGGTGGTACATGTAGACGTAAGGCACGCCGAAATCTGCCGGGGAAAGCGGCCCGGTGTCGACGCCCAGGCTTCTGGGATCGATTTTGTTGTTAACGTCCAGGATCTGAGCGAATCGGGTATACCCGAGCCGGCTTTCCAGAATCTTGTTGTTTCCGATGTTCCAGGTTTCGCTTACACCTGCCATTTGCGCTCGAGATGGAGCGATGTCGTTGAACAGATCGGGCGCAAAACCGGGTGCGGGCGGCAAACCTGCGAAGGGCGGACCATTCTGAAGGCTGTCGCCGAAAATGTATCGGACCGCCAGAGAATGTTGTTGTGACAGCTTGTAATCGAACTTTACACCGAACTCATTGTTATCCGCTTTGCTCGGAGTAGTCTGCGTGATCAAACCCGTCGAACTGGTAGGAAAGAAATTCAGCAGGGTCTGGCCGACCGGATCGATGGTCAGGCCATTGGCCGCGATATCGTCCTTTGCCGCCTGTATCTCGAGTGGTGTGGGAACGCTTCTGCTCTTTACGGATTGTGATTTGTTGTGTTGCGTCTCATAGAACAGGAAAAAGAATGCTTTATCTTTAATGATGGGGCCGCCGATTTGGCCATGGATCTGGTTGTTATGAATCGGGGTCGGCCTGCACTCGCCAGGTGACGCGCAATCATCCGTGTTGTGGTTGGCGAAATAATTGTCCGCGTCGCCGAATCCATTGTGGTTTACCCAGGTCGCACCGCCATGCCATTGGTTCGTGCCGCTCTTCATATTCAGGAGAATGGGCGCGCCGCCTTTTACACCGAACTCCGCCGACGGCGTCTGCTGGACGCTCAACTCTTCAATTGCCTCGGGCGGAAACGTCACTGCCGGAATGCCTAAAATTCCAGTCTCGTTGATCGCTGAGTCGCCGTAGTACCGGTCATTGTTATAAAGCCCGTCGATAAAATAATTGTTTGACGTGGTGCGCGCGCCGTTGATGCTGATGGCCAGAAATCCGCCGCCCGGGTCGCGCTGCACGCCCGGTGTTATCGCCAGCAGGGAATTGAAATCGCGTCCGTTGAGCGGAACGTTCTCGATCTTCAGGCTGTCGACATAATTGTTCTGGTTCGGCGACAGTTCAACCAGCGGCGCTGAGCCTTCCACCTCGACCGTTTCCGACCTTTGCCCTACGCTTAACTTGAAGTTTGCCTGTGCCACCGCTCCAGCTCGCACCTCTGCACTTATAACGGCGGTCTTGAATCCCTGGGCCGTGGCCGTAATTTTGTAGGTTCCAATCGGCAACTGTGGAATGCGGAAATTGCCGGTCGCGCTGGTGGTCGCTGTGCGCGTGAGGTTTGTTCCGGTATTCACGGCGGTGACTTCGACATTCGGCATCTCCGCACCCGTGCTGTCTGTAACGTCGCCTGAGATGTCGCCAGTGATGGTTTGAGCTGAGGCTAGAGTGGTGACAACGAGCAATGCAAGGAGCAAACTTCCAAGTCGCAGCACTGCGCCGATCCCGTACATGGAACCCCCTGAATCCGCTTCAAAAGAAGCATCCTGCGCGCAGTCTATTTTCCCGGCGCGACAACTATCAAGAAGTTTTCTGTAAAAATCGACTGTGTCCGATGGTCATCCTGATCGATTTACGACACTGTTCTTTAACACCTTCCGGGTGTTACGTCTTCCTGTTATTCGAGGCGAGTGTGAGATTCGGGACCTGCTAAAGCAAAAAAAGAGAGTTTGCGGGAAGCAAACTCTCTTCAGATTCAATGCTGCTGGAAAGCAATCAGAAAATGAACTTGATTGCGAAGTTCATGTTTCTGGGGCCGCCCTGCGCAATCACCGGATTGCCGGCGGCAACATCCGGAGTTTCGGTTAACGTGCCAAACAGGCTGCTTGTTCCCGTGTTGTCCAGTGAGGCCAAGGCGAAGTTTGCTCTGTTCAGGATGTTGTAAACCTCCCATCGCACCTGCACACTGAGCCGCTCGTTTATCTTAGTGTTTTTAATGAGCGACATATCCCACTGGCTCAACCCCGGGCCCCGCAACAGGTTGCGCCGGGAATTACCCACAGTTCCGGCGTTCGGAACGGTGAACTGGTTCGGAACGATCGCAACATACGCGTCCGGATTCCTGGTGTTGTAAATGATCGGAGATCCGTCATAGTCATCGCGGATCGAGCTGCCGCGCAAACCTTGGCCGGACGGGTCAGATCCGCCATTTTTAAAGACACTGAATGGCTTGCCGCTGATTGCTGTGTAGATGGTGCTCAGCTGCCAGCCACCTCCTAACCTGGTCCCAAGCGGCCGGATGGTGGGCCAGGAATAAACGCCTCCGATGTTGAAGTTGAGAGTGCGGTCGTGGTCACAAAGCCCGCGATTGTCATCCAGGTTTAACGGATTGTTGGCCTGTGGATAGTCTCCCTGGCCTCCGCGGTTTACAGAATTCAGGTCGAAGCACTTGCTCCAGGTCAAATTGTATTGCGTGTCAAGTCCATGCCAGCTGCGCTGGTTGTAGGAAACCTGCAGGCTGTCATATTGCGATCTTCCGAGATTGGTTGCGGTGATCACGTGCCGCAGATCAGGGAAGGCGGTTGCCAGCGGACGAAACGGATCACAGTCCACGTCTCGCGTACAGGGCGAGCCGAGAGGCGATGCATTCTGATCGTAATAGATCAGCAGCTTCCGTCCCCGCTGTCCGGAGTAGGTCAAGGTCAGTACATTGTTGTGGAATACCTCATTCTGTATGCTGAGGTTGAAGTTGTGATATCGCGGGGTTTTGAAATCCTGCACCACCGAGAATGCGTTGAAAGGCGGCACTCCGGTCGGATCGGCTCCATATAACGGACCTGCCACTGCCGAATTGAAGCAGATATAGTCCCCGGCGTGGCTCACCGGATCGTAACAACCCTCACCTAGAACGTTATTCGTGTTCACAGGAGGTTCCCAGTCGCCTCCAGACCCAGGCCCGCCCGCACCAATTTCAGAGGCGTTGGAAATCTGGAAAAATCCTAAATTCGGCTCGGTGAAAACTCCCGCGCGAGCTTGCGCAAAGCTGTAAGGTGCTGCCAAAGACCCAAAATTAGCTACGTCGAAGGTCAGCGAATATCCGCCTCGCAACGCCGTTCGCCCGTTTCCAAAGACGTCCCAGGCAAATCCCACATGCGGGCCGAAATCTTTGTAGTCCACATTGTGAATTCCGTTTATCCCATTACCTACTTTTACAAGTCCTTGCCCAGGGATAAAGTTGGCTTCTTTGTTCTCAGTATCGCGGATGGTGCCGTTGATTTCCCAGCGCAACCCGAAGTTCAAAGTCAGACGCGGCCTGATTTTCCAATCGTCTTGCGCGTAAAAACCTACTGAATTCTGGTAGATGTGCCGGTGGGTATCGCCGAAGCTGCGGTCTGCAAGGTCTGCTTTCCCAAGCAACAGTTGTTCCACATCACCCTGCACTCCGTCATAGGCATACCCGTGATTCCCGTAGTAGGGCGACGCAATGTAGTATCCCGAATAACCCACCGCCATACCGGTCCTGCCGAAGTTCCTCAGGCTGTTGGTATAGGCGCGCTGGAAGTTGCCCCCCAGCTTAATGGTGTGATTACCCTTGACCCAGGAAAAATGCTCGGACCAATCCCAGGTCTGGTCAGGAGCTGTAGTGATGGGATACCCCTGGACCCCGCCGATGTAGCCGCCGTATCCCAGGTGGTACATGTAAACGTACGGCACACCGAAATCTCCCGGACTGAGCGGCCCGGTATCAATGCCCAGGCTCTTGGGATCGATTTTGTTGCCAATTCCCAAGACCTGGGAGAAGCGGGTGAAACCAAGCCGGCTCTCCAGAATCTTGTTAGCACCCATATTCATGGTCCAGCTCACGCCCGCCATTTGCGCACGCGAGGGAGCAACCGAATTGAATATGTCCTGCGCGAATGCCGGATTGGGCGGCAGCCCGGCAAACGGAGGCCCACTCTGTAGACTGTCACCAAACAGATACCGCACAGCAATCGAATTATCTTTGTTCAGTTTGTAATCAAACTTCACCCCGAACTCATTATTGCTGGCGGTACTGGGAGTCTGCTGAACGAAAGTGCCGGTGGGCGAAGTAGGGAAAAAGTTGAGCAAGGCCTGCCCAACCGGATCGATGGAAAGACCTTTGGCCGCAATGTCTGCCTCGGCTCCGGCGATATCGTCTGGCGTGGGTACGCTTCTTCCTTTCACTGCCAGCGACTTATTCCTCTGACCTTCATAAAAAAGGAAGAAGAATGCTTTGTCCTTTATGATCGGGCCGCCGATATTGGCATGGAATTGATTGTTGTGAATGGGAGTGCGCTGGCACTCGCCCGGGCCCGCGCAATTATCAGTGTTGTGTTTTGAAAAATAGTTGGCGGCATCGCCGAACCCGCTGTGATTGACCCAACTCGCCCCGCCGTGCCAGGTGTTGGTCCCGCTCTTCATGTTAAGCAGGATCGGAGCTCCGCCTTTCACTCCAAACTCCGAGGAGGGTGTTTCCTGAACGCTTAGCTCCTCAATTGCGTCGGGCGGGAATGTCACCGCAGGGATACCCAGAATTCCGGTCTGGTTAATGGCAGAATCGCCGTAATACCGGTCGTTGTTGTACAGACCGTCAATGAAATAGTTGTTTGAAGTGGTGCGCGCACCGTTGATGCTGATCGCCAGGAAGCCGCCGCCCGGGTCGCGCTGAACTCCGGGAGTAATGGCCAGTAGTGAATTGAAATCCCTGCCGTTCAGCGGCACACTTTCAATTTTTAGACTGTCAACATAATTGTTTTGGTTAGGCGAGAGTTCTACCAGTGGCGCGCTGCCTGCCACTTCCACAGTCTCGGTGCGCTGTCCAACCGTCAGTTTGAACGCAGCCTGCGCCACCGCTCCCGACCGCACTTCAACGTTTTGTACGGCGGTCTTGAATCCCGCGGCTGTTGCCGTGACCTTATAGGTTCCGATCGGCAGCTGGGTGATGCGGAAATTCCCTGTATTGCTGGTGGTCGCTGAGCGGGAAGAGTTTGTAGCAGTGTTTACCGCGGTCACTTCAACATTGGGCAACAGTGCTCCGGTGCTGTCCGCCACGTCTCCGGATATATCACCGGTCACCGTTTGCCCCCACACGGCAACTCCGGTCAGCATTAAAACAGCGACAAAAAGAACGCACACTACCGTCAAACCACGGTTGCGCTTCATAGGCCCCCTTATGTCGTCGCCGCAGACATCCCGATCTTAGGTTTTGATCGCCGGCAAGCAGGTCCGACGATTTCCGCGCGAAGTTTAGAGTGGGGAAATGATAACTATCAAGATATTTGTTATGAAAAAAAGCGATTCTTTGCATCAGGGGTGACTCAAGGTCACACACCCTGCCCTGGACTACTGTCGTGAGTGACTGCTATCCAAGCGGTGAATCGCTCATGCGGAATCGCGTCCGCACGTGTTCGGAGAGAAGTTCGATCGCCCCCCGGTTTGACACCGGGTCAGACTTCGCCAGATACTTCATGGCCTCAACCAGCAGACGTTGCCCATCTACGTATCGTGGGTCGGACGTCCGCTCCCGTTGTTTGCGGCCTACTTTGGGAACCACTGGGATGGTGAATACTTTAGCCATGAAAACCCAATTTCATATCGCCGGATTCGCAGCCCCTGTCTTCGAGGCGCTCAAAAAAGTATAACAACCACCTGCCACATTTCAGCCGCAAATCTTTTGTTTCTGCCTTATCGTCCAGCAGTTGTCATCACTGCGTCGAAACCGTCTTGGTCTTGCCGGTCGTCTTCAGCTTGAAAGCGTTGTCAGGCAATTTCTGATTAATCTGGATATCCGAATACTTTGCCAGGCGGTAATCTCCCGACGGCTCAAACAGTTGTTGCTGCAGCGATACTCCGCGGGCGGTATCGATCCACAAGATAATGTGCGCCACATTGTTGCGCACTTTTTCCAATTTCGGGACCAGGTCCAGTTTGGCCGTATCCGTCCCCCCAACGTCCTCTTTTCCCAGGTACTTAACGTCAAACGACTTCAAAAGTGCGTGCCCTGATCCCCCGAATCCCAATGTCATGAATGATTCCACTTCTTCCCGGTTTCCCGGGGTATAAACGGTCACCTGATCCATGTGAGGCTGATATATCTGTATCTTGCCCTCGTTCAAGAGCACGAATTTCGGGTCCGGTTCCATGATGTCTGCCATCATTTGCATTTCTTTTCCCGAACGCCGTAAATAAACTTTTCCTTTCTGTGTATCCGTCTCGTTTACCACCTTTTGATACTGGTCCCACACAAAGTTCGCTTCCGCGGTGTGGAATTTCGACGCCGCATTATCGAGGTCCGTCAACACCCCTTCGAGGGGCGTGCTGTTCTGCTGCGCCCAGGCTGACGCGCACATCAGCAACGCACAAAGTGCAACACACCGGGCTTGCTTATTGCTTCTCAACTGTCACCTTGTATTGCTGCACCCGCCCGAATCGATCCCTTACCTTGTCCACCTTGGAAATACTCACCTCGCCCGCGATCGGCTCGATGATCCGCAACAGCTGCTGCTGCATGTCAGCTTCGTCGTGTGGCGAAATAGCCGAACCGTCTATCTGGTAAATGAAACCGCCGTTTCCGTCCGGGCTGACAGCTACCTCGGTTTGATGCGGACTCCGTTCGACCGGTTTATCTCTAAAATTGATCCAATAGGGCGAAAGGAAAACGAAAAGCAGTATGAGCGTGACCATCACATCGTACTGCAGAGTGCCACGCTCGTAGGACCATAATATGTATCCGCGGATTGTCCGCCAAATGCGCGTAGTCGTTTTTTCCGTTCCGCTCAAAACCGCGGTTCTTTCACTCGCGCCCAAGTCTAGATTGTGACCTGCCATCTTGCAAACGCTCGCACACCCCATCAGAACTTCTTCGCGGTGATCCGATCCGTTCCCATGTACGGCCGCAGCGCCTCAGGGATCAGCACGGTCCCGTCCGGCTGCTGATAATTCTCGAGAATCGCCAGCCACGTGCGCCCCACCGCCAGCGCGCTGCCATTCAAAGTGTGTACCAGCTCCGTTTTGTTCCTGCCCTCGGGCCGGAAGCGAATGTTCGCCCGCCGTGCCTGAAATGCTTCACAATTCGAGCACGACGAAATCTCCCGGAACAGCTGCTGGCCGGGAAGCCACACTTCTATATCGTAAGTCTTCGCAGACGAAAAACCCATGTCGCCCGTGCACAGTGCCATCACCCGATAATGCAGGTTGAGCTTCTGCAGCACTTCCTCAGCGTCCTGCGTCAGTTTCTCAAGCGCATCGTAGGAACGTTCGGGGTGCGCAAATTTCACCAGCTCCACTTTTTGAAACTGATGCTGGCGAATAATCCCGCGCACGTCCTTCCCATACGACCCCGCTTCGCTGCGAAAACATGGCGTGTACGCGGTCATGGAAATCGGGAGCCGGGCTTGCTCCAGCACTTCGTCGCGATACAGATTGGTGACTGGAACTTCCGATGTTGGAATCAGCCACAAGTCTCTGTCTCCGTGCGGCACCCGAAAAGAGTCCGCTGCAAATTTCGGCAGCTGCCCGGTGCCGTACATCGAATCCGAATTGACCAGATAAGGCGGCAACACCTCTGTATATCCCTGCTCACGCGTGTGCAGATCGAGCATGAAATTTGCCAGTGCCCGCTCCATGCGGGCTCCCAGGTCCCAATAGACGGCAAAGCGTGCTCCTGAAAGCTTTGCTGCCCGCTCGAAATCGAGCACTCCTAACTGCTCACCCAGTTCCCAGTGCGGCTTGGGCGTGAAATCAAACTTCGGAGCCGTTCCCCAGCGCCGGACTTCGACATTCTGCTCGGCTCCAGCTCCCACGGGCACGCTTTCATGCGGCATGTTGGGAATTCCCGCCAGTATCTCTTGCAGCCTCCGCTCCAGCTCGGCGGCAATCTTCTCCTTTTCCGGAATCTGGTCGCGCAGCGCCTTGGTCCGCGCAATGTTCTCGGTCGCGTCCAGGTTCTGCTTCTTCAAGCGCGAGATCTCTTCCGAGGCCCGGTTGCGCTCCGCCTTCATCGTCTCAAGGTCAGTAATCGCCTGCCGCCGCTGCGCGTCCACCTCGCGAAAGTCTTTCAGCAGCGCAGCCGGATCCATCCCGCGCTGGCGCAGTTTCTCCTCCACCAGCGCCAGGTTTTCACGCACAAAATTCAGTTCAAGCATAGACACCTACTCTACCGGAACGCGCCAGACCGAAAAGTGCCGCTTGCTATTTCAAGCCCCCAATCAATGTTGTGATCACTGGCCCCGGATTACTCCAGCCAGTCAAACGAACGTTTGACCGCTTTTTTCCACATGCGGTAGGCGCGTTCTCTTTCATCTGCCGATAGCCGCGGTTCCCAGGCTTTCTCCACGGCCCATCGCGCGGACAGCTCCTTTGTATCTTTGAAAAATCCTACCGCCAATCCCGCCGCATAGGCTGCACCGAGCGCAGTTGTTTCTTTATTGGCGGGTTTTACAACCGAGCGATTCAGCATGTCGGCCTGGAACTGCATGAGCAGATCGTTTTCGACCATTCCACCGTCCACGCGCAGCACGCTGAGTCTGTTTCCTGAATCTTTTTCCATGGCCTCCACCACCTCACGCGTTTGGAATGCAGTTGCTTCCAGGGCGGCACGCGCGATGTGTCCCTTGTTCGCGAATCGGGTCAAGCCGGTTATAACGCCACGGGCAGAGTCTTTCCAATACGGAGCGTACAGGCCGGAAAATGCAGGAACGAAGTAGACACCGCCGTTGTCTTCGACGCTCCTTGCAAGCGCTTCGATCTCGGAACTGCTCCCGATGATCTTCAAGTTGTCGCGCAACCACTGGACCAGCGCGCCTGTGATGGCAATGCTTCCTTCCAGAGCGTAAGTCGCGGGCTGATCGCCCAGCTTGCATCCGACGGTGGTAATCAATCCGTGGGTCGACGGTGTGGCTGTGTCGCCAGTGTTCATCAACAGAAAGCAGCCGGTGCCGTAAGTATTTTTAGCTTCGCCAGGATGGAAACAGGTTTGCCCGAAGAGTGCTGCCTGTTGATCGCCCAGGATGGCCGCCATGGGCACGCCGGCGAAGGGGCCTTCGGTGATCTGGAAGTAAGTTTGGCTACTGGATTCGATCTTCGGCAGCATCGCGCGGGGAATGTCGAAGGCACGAAGCAGATCATTATCCCAGTCGAGGGACGCCAGGTTCATCAACTGCGTTCGGCTGGCGTTGGTGACATCGGTGATGTGATGTTGGCCTTTGCTCAATCGCCATAAGAGAAACGTATCCACCGTTCCGAACAGAACCTCGCCGGCTTCGGCGCGTGTTCGCAATCCGGCGATATTGTCGAGCGCCCAGCGGATCTTGAGCGAACTGAAATAGGTGCTGAGGGGAAGGCCGGTTACAGCGCGAAAGCGATCAATCCCTGCCGTGCCTGCAAGCTCCCGAACGTAGTCAGAGACCCGCGTGTCCTGCCAGACGATTGCGTTGCAGACGGGAGCGCCGGTATTTCTATCCCAGAGGATTGTTGTCTCGCGCTGATTGGTGATACCGATGGCGGCCAGGTCTCTGGCTCCGATGCCCTGCTGAGAAGCGGCCTGCTGCATTACTTCCTGGGTGGCCCGCCAGATCTCCTCCGGGTCGTGTTCTACCCATCCCGGTCGGGGATAGATCTGCCGGTGCTCCTTCTGCGCGCACGCGACAGTATTCCCATTCTCGTTGAACACGATGAACCGCGTGCTGGTTGTGCCTTGATCAATGGCGGCAATGTAGCGAGGCATGCCGCACTATATTAGCGGCTGCTAGTGCCGGCTGGAAAACTGGAAGGCGATATAGAAGAGCTGCGCGATAGTGATGCCGACAATGGCGTAAGTTGCGATTTCCATCCGCCGTCCCGCGTCCTTGACTTCGCGGACGATTTCGGACATCTCGCCGGTGGCCTGCAGCAGTTTTTCCGTGAGCTCGTCCATATGCTCGGTCGCGCCACGCATTTTGTCCAAAACGCGCGAGGTATCAACCATCGCAGTCGCCATCTGCTCGCTGTTGCGCATGTCGAGTTCGGTTTTGCAGGCGGACCACCATGGGCTCCCGGGTGGGTTGTCATACATGCGCTGGCGGATTTCTTCAGAGGAGCGCGAGCGCAGCAGTTGAATCAGCGCCTGAACGGTTTCTTCCGCTTTAGGTTCCAGAGTCGAAGTGGCCATATCCGCAGGTACACACACATGCTAGGGCGCGTCGCGGCGGATTCACAGGTCACAAAAGACCCAGACTGCGCTGTTAGGCGGACAGGCACGGCACTGCACATCTACCTGCTGATCACTGCAACTCTATCAAATCTCGAAGGTTTCTCATTTCGAGACCTTGCCAATGTAAACCCCAAAGGGTTCTTTCCAGCACAGTGGGATCCGAAGCTTGGAATTCACGTGACTTGAAGTCGCGGC
>JADMIO011246835.1_pt1 | contig 97348 bp, 82 predicted proteins | sample 8958161 | NCBI WGS metagenome assembly JADMIO01 (sample SAMN16585339, study PRJNA669376) | soil metagenome | isolation source: Crop rotation soil | place: USA: Cullars Rotation, Alabama | collected 2011
CGCGACAACTTGTCCACGTGGAATTCTAAGCTTAGGATCCCAATGTGCTGGAAAGGGCAGCCTCAATCCACCGACTCACGAGACCGTGGATAAGAAGATGCACTTCGTTCATCAGGACGGGCAGGCAGTATTCAAGTTCGCTGTTAAGAAGATGGCGGAACTATGCGAGACCGTACTGAAGCGAAACGGGCTCACCGGACACGACGTCGACTGTTTTATCCCGCACCAGGCCAACCTTCGAATCATTAACGCGACTGCCGATCGCGTAGGCATGGATAAAAGCAAAGTCATCGTCAATATCGATCGATACGGCAATACCACCTCCGGGACCATTCCCCTTGCGATGCACACCGCGCTCGAAGAAGGGAAGCTGAAGAAAGGTGACCTTGTTCTCATCGCCGCGGTTGGTGCCGGCTTCACCGTGGGAGCCACGCTCTTGCGTTGGGCCTATTGAGAATTTGGAAGCCATATCCCCCGTGTTACCCACGATATCCTTGGAAAACCTGTGTAAATGGACAGGACGAAAGTACACGGACCTAGGTGCCTTGAAGAGCGTTTCGAGCAGGTAGACCATAGACGTAACTACCCATAGCTGTGGTGGCGCCATATGTCTATTTTGGACGGTTTAGAAAGTTTGTTTCACGTTAGCCGGTGCACACCGGGACGAATCTGCTCGGAGATCTCCAAGATATTTCGTGTGCGCCAGACCGATGTTGGCTTGCTTTGGGTAGAAGACGAGCACCTGAAATTTCTATTTCCGATCGAATTGCAGTCGGCTGGTGTGATCCCATTGACCAGTTCCGCGGTCGCGGCAAGAAGCGTTGCCAATGGCAAGCCGGAAATGTTCAATCAATTTCCAGAAGTTCCCCATCACACGATCTTCGAGCACATCAAGCTGAAGGACTCGCAGCCGCTCACCGAGATGCCCGATCCAATCCAGAAATTGATGTCTGCGCCGATCGTTGCCGACAACGGCCAGGTCCTCGGTGTCATTCAAGTTTGCCGGAAGGGTATGACTCCGGCCATCGCCGGTCCCGACTTTACGGAAGCCGAACTCGAGTTGCTTGGCCGAACCGCAAGTCGCATTGCCATGCTGATGCCTTGCCTCGACTACGGTGACGGAAAATCTCAACACCAGATGCTCCGGTTTCGTGGCGCTATCGAAAATCCTCGTAAAGCCAGCGCATAAAAAGCCGCCTTTGCGTGGGCGGCTTCCGCTCAACCTTAGCCTACCAATTACGGGTGCGTCATCTCTTCCGGCTTCACTGCGGCATCGAATTCCTCGCCCGTGAGGTACCCCAATTTCAATGCGGCCTCTCGCAGGCTGCTGTGGTCCACGTGAGCTGTGTGCGCGATTTTTGCCGCTTTGTCGTAGCCAACCTTCGGAGCTAGCGCCGTCACCAGCATTAGAGAATTCTTCACGTAGAAGTCAATCTTGTCCCGATCCACTGCGATGCCTTTGATCATGTACTCAACATATCCGTGACAAGCGTCTGCAATCAGCGTCACGGAATGTAGAAAGTTGTAAATGATCACAGGCTTAAACACGTTCAGTTCGAAGTTCCCTTGGGTCCCGGCAAAGCCCACGGCGGCTGTCGCTCCGTGAACCTGGGCCACTACCATCGTCATCGCTTCTGCCTGTGTCGGATTCACTTTGCCCGGCATAATGGAAGACCCCGGTTCGTTCTCCGGAATGCTCAGCTCCCCAAGCCCGCATCGCGGACCCGAAGCCAGCCACCGGATATCATTCGAAATCTTCATTAAGGACGCCGCGGTGGCTTGCAGTGCGCCCTGTGCGAACACCAGTTCGTCGTGAGCCGCCAATGCGGCAAACTTATCGGGATGCGAACGGAAGGGAAGTCCCGTCAGTTCCGCGATCTTTTTGGCCGCTCGTTCCGCAAACTCCGGATGCGTATTCAACCCGGTACCCACTGCCGTCCCGCCAATCGCCAGATCGTAGAGACCGTCCAGCACCTGCTCCAGGCGCTTGATGTCTCGCTCCAACAGAGAAGCCCATCCACCAAACTCTTGCCCCACAGTAAGGGGTACTGCGTCCTGCAAGTGAGTCCGGCCAATCTTTACCACATCTTTGAACTCTTTGGCCTTCGCCGAGATCGCGTCCTGAACTTCCTTCAACGCCGGGATAAGAACCTTCTTCACTCGCTCTGCCGCCGCGATGTGCATCGCCGTTGGAAAAGTATCGTTCGACGATTGCGACATGTTTACGTGATCGTTAGGGTGAATCGGCTTCTTCGATCCCATTTCGCCGCCGGCAATCTCAATCGCACGGTTTGAGATCACCTCATTCACGTTCATATTGGTCTGTGTTCCCGAGCCCGTTTGCCAAATGCGTAACGGGAACTGCTCCGGCAATTTGCCTGCAATAACCTCATCTGCTGCTTGAACTATCAGTTTCGCCTTATCTGCTGGCAGCTTGCCGAGGTCCTGGTTTACGAGTGCTGCAGCTTTCTTGAGGATGGCGAAGGCGCGGATCAACTCAGGTGGCATCTTGTCCGGGCCAATATTGAAATGCTGCAGCGAACGCTGCGTCTGTGCGCCCCAATAAACATTCGTGGGTACTTCGATCGTACCCATGCTGTCGGATTCAATTCGAGTACGAGATTGTTCTGCCAGAGTAGCCATGAGGCTCCTGAATAAGGACTGCGAGGTAGGAACCCAAAATTATAGCAACGCTGCAGCACCGGACGTGTGCCGTTCGTCGGACCAAAGAGCAAGCAATAAAAAAGGGTCGCCAAAAGGCGACCCTGGAACAAAGGTTTTGTCTATGCTTTGCGTCGCCGCCGAAAGAATGCGACCACTGGGAGTCCGGCACCTAGCATAAGCATGCTGGCCGGTTCGGGCACTCCTGGAGGTCCCGACATAGGAGCCGAGACTGCCCACTTGCCACCCGAATATTGACCATTAGCCATCAGGTCGTACGTTCCTAACGGACTTGCTGTGTTTGCAAAGGTCCCAGTGAATGTCCAGCTGAAGCTTCCAGCTGGATTTAGCACAAAGGCATTAGCGGAAGTATTAGCTGTTCCGCAGAGCCAACCGGCAGTACCGTTGCTTTCGGTTGGACACCCTAGACCGCCGCTGTTATTGATCTTCTGACCCGCGTAAAATAACCAATTGCTAACGGAGGAACTTGTGCTGATGGTGAAATCGCCATCCGCACCGGGTCCAAACAATTGCAGCGCAAACGTGTTGAGCGTGGCGCTAGAACTGCCGGACGTGTTTACCCCGCTAAAAATCAGCTGGTATGTGTGAGTCGTAAGATCAGTAGTCAGGTTGGCACTGAAGGTGATTCCACCCGCGTTTATGGTCTGGATCCCGTCTGCGAAGGACGGTATTGCGAGAGTGCATACCAGAACTAAGCAGAGTAGTACTATCTTGAGTGGATTACTCATCCAACCCCCATGGTTGTTGCGAGTTAATGGGTGCATCTCGACTTCCAGACTTTAACATTGGAAAGTACGTAGTCATCCATCTCTTCAAGCACTTAAGTATGAGCGACGGAGCATCGTCTTTATGAAGTGCAAAGCTTTGCACACGTTGGTCAAGAGCTTTCTCTACACAGCCTTCCTCACTTCAGTCCAAACAGCGCGTTCACGTGTGCGGTAACCGTAATCTTTTGTGCTGAAAACTCCGCGGTCGGTTCTGCCATCGCCATCTCCGCTTTCGCCATACCGCGAACCATCGGCATCGGAGGCGGAGCCGGCTCAAACGTATCCACCGAAACGTACACCATCTCTCCCACAGAACGTCCGCCCGCAGTCGCTGCAGCCGCTGCTTGGGTACGTGCACGCTGCAGTGCATCCTGTGTCGCCTTCACTTTGGCCTCGTCGATGTTGTCGAGGGTGTACGAGATCTGCTGGTTGTCGCTTACGTCCATGTCCGCAAGGCCTTGCAGGATAGGACCAACCTTCGTGAAGTCTTTCAACTTCAAGCTCACGCTGCTGTTGCCGCGATACGCGATCAGTTTGCGCTTGGGGTTCTTGTAATCGTAAACAGGTTGCAGTGAGAAGTAGCCGATCTCTGCCGTCTTTGGATCAATTCCATTCTTCCTAAGCAACTCCCGTATCTGCTCCGAGGCTTGAGAGGCGCGGTCATACGCGGCACGGGATGTGGCTTCCTGGGCCGAGATTCCAAAAGTGATGATCGCTGTATCCGGCGCAGCTTCGAACTTTCCATCGGCGCCAATGTAAATCGTGTTCGGGATAATCCCGGAACCGGGCTGATTCTGCGCAAACAAAACAGCGGATGAACAAACGAGTAATGATCCCAGCAGCAGACGCTTCAAGTTCATTTCGTGCTCCAAAGAAAACGCGGGCGTTGAGCCCGCGTGTTGTTTGCCAGTGTACAGAAATTTCTGGCGATTAGCTCTATGTACGAACGATCAGTTCTGTGGAACTTGCAATGGCCGATCCAACCGCAGTTCCAGGTTTTGCCCCTTCTCAAGTTTCAGATCGCGATCCGTGAGCATGCCGGTCACGATTCCGACGCCCGCACCCGCCGCTGCTCCGATCATCGCGCCTTTGCCGCCTCCCGCAACTGCTCCGGTTCCGGCGCCTACTGCCGCACCGATGGCCGCAGCTTCCACCATCCGACGGTTATCCCGGCCCTTGCGTTCGATCTCCCCTTCCGCACCCACCGGCCGCACGCCCTTCTCACCCGGCACATCGCTGATGCTCGCCACCAGCGGACGCCATCCGTGACGTGTTTCGATTTCGTCCCAACTGATCAGGATTCGCCCGTGTACTCCGCGATCCACCTCGCTCACATGGCCCTTGATTTTCTTACCCGCAGGAATAACAGAGCCGTTAGGAGCCGTTAGATCCTCAGCTAATTTCGCCTTGAACTTTTTTCCCGGTTTCAATTTCTGGGTATCGAGCGTGTCATCCAGGCGGACGATGAACCGCGTGCCTTCGGCAATGTAGTTTGGTCCGAGACTGCCTGGATTGTCTCTTGCACTCCATTGCGCCAATAAGGGCAACGAACCCATTACCAAAAGCGCAATTACCAACCATGTCGAACGTTTCCTGTTCATAACCACCTCATTTCAGAGTCAATCCTGTTCACAGATGGCCGGGGCACTCAACGGTTACCCGCCTGTCCGGTCCTGCAAACATCAAACCCGTGTTACCGCCGAAAGTAGTGCATTTTGCCATACCGCCCAAGTGCTACGAGAACATTGGGTTTCTGGCCCATTTTGCTCCAACGTAACAGTACTTTTGTCACGGAATACGTGACTTTTACATTGAGGCAGCATCTAAATATTGGTATTCGTTATGCAGCTAGTTCAGCTAATTTCGACAAGATTTTCGGGAGAGCTTATGCGCAGGTGGTACGTTCCGATGACTGTCGTGGGGCTCAGCGGTTTGGGAGTGCTGCTGTTCACCGATCGCGGTCGTAAAGCGATCGACTGGCTCGTAGAAAGCGCCGAGGAAGCTCCTGCGCGTCTGGCGGAATGGAACGAATCCGCCCAGTGCGAATTGGATCGCATCCAGCAGGCGCTCAACCGCGTGGCGGAATCTCTCGACACGATGGAAGCCACCGGCTAACCAAGAACCTTTCACTAGCACCGCTCAAATCCCCCGCCTTTCTTCTCATTCCTTTCTTATTTCCCCGTCGGTCGCTTGAATTTCTTGCTCATTTTCAGGCAGTAACTGAGCTTGCCTCGCCGAAAAACTGGCTCAAGTCATCGTCTTCTTGTTTTCGGAATTACCCCGAAACCCAAGCCCCACATGGATTTGCACTGTTTTCGTGAGCTGGTAATGCAACGTTCCGTTTCCGACTTCGCTTCCTAGAAAACAGGTGTAGAATCCCGTTAAGAAAGTGGGCGGTCCCTCGAGGGCAACGAATGAATGTCCACGTCAGCTACAAAGTCCCGAAATCTTCCGACCTTGAAAAACACTTTAACCAGAGTATCGAAAAGCTTCGCCGCCGATTACAAATCTTCAAACCTGACCTGATTCATCTTCATGCCATCGTAGACGAACGGACCGGCAGAACTGGCTTCAACGTGCGTCTCGACTTGCGCTTGCCGTCTGGCGATATCGCGGCCGCAGAAAACGCGGATCGCGCTGAGTCGGCGATCAAAGCCGCCTTTGATGACCTTGTGGAGCAAGTAACCAAACATAAAGATCGTCTACGCGCTCAGCACCGTTGGCCCCGTCAGCGCAGAGTTGCCGATGCTCGTGACATTCCGCAGGTGCCATTCGAGGAAACGGTCGCCGCCGTCAAGCCCGAAACAGTATCGGAAGAAGACATTTCTTCCTATGTCAACGCGAACCTTCCTCGTTTGCAGCGTTTCGTGGATCGCGAACTTCGCTACCGGGAAAATAATGGAGAGCTTCACGCAAACCAGCTCAACCCGAAAGAAGTGATCGGAGAGGCCATCGCCAATGCGCTGGGCCAGGAAGAGAAGCCTGAAAAGCTGGCACTCGAGGGGTGGTTATACCGTCTATCGTTGAACGCAATTCGCGATTTGTCCAATCGGGATGGCGATGGTAAAGACACCGTTCATCTCGACCAGCCCGCCCGAGGACGTGATAACGGCCTTGGCGATGGCAGCGACGAGTCGTTCATGCAATTTCACCAGCCAGACGAGACAGTTACACCCGAGAGCTTGATCGCTAACACCTCAGTAGCTACGCCGGAAGATTCTGCCGCTACCGACGAAATGGTTGGGCTCGTTGAAGTCGCTCTCTTAGGAGCGCGACCAGAAGACCGTGAGGCTTTCCTCCTGTTTGGAATAGAAGGATTCACCGTCGATGAAATTTCCGCAATCAGCAGCCGTTCCAACGAAGCAGTAAGGAAGTCAATCAAATCGGCCCGGGAACACTTACGCAAGAATTTACCGGTCCCCGACACGTTCAAAGAAAAGCTCCTACAGCATACAAAAATCGCGTAACGCCAGAATTGGCGCAGGAGAAGTGTGCATGATCACCCGCGACATCATCCGCGAACTTGCCGAATTTCATTCGCCTGAAGGCGACGCCATCACGTTCTATTACCAACCCGAGACTCCGCAGGATAAATCGCACCGCCAGGAAGCCATCCAGATCAAAGACATCATCAAGGAAGCACTTCGACGCGCGGAACGCTCCGGAAAAAACGGCAGCGTGCGCGGAGACCTCGACAAGATTCTCATTCTCGCAGAACGTCTCCACGGCAATTCCGGAAAGGCAAAGGCGATCTTCGCCTGTGCGTCGAAGAATATCTGGCGTGAAGAAGATGTTCCTCCCCGCCTGAGTTCTTCTCGCATTTTGTTAAATAATCATTTTCATGTGGCTCCGCTTTCGAACTTGAACGACGCGCTCGAGAAGGTTTGTATCTGCCTTGTTGATCGCAGCAAGGCGCGATTCTTCGAGATGTACCTCGACGAAATCACCGAGCAGGACGGATTTGTTGACCCCCTTCCGCGGCGTGGCCGTAGTGACGGTTTCGGCGGCTTCGATGCCGGACATGCCGAGCGCCATTACGACAACGAGGCCATGAATCACTTCAAGCGCGTCGCAGACCACCTCCTCGAGAAACATGGAAACGGCGGTTGCGAGCGCTTGCTGATCGGAACTCGTGACGAACTTCGTCCTGATCTTGACCGTCAGTTCCATCCATATGTTAAGCAGAAGGTGGTCGCTTACTTCACCGCCGATCCAGCAATCGACTCTGCTGAAGATCTGCGCCAGGAAGCAAATCGAATTTTGCAACACCATCGCGATCACGAACGACACGAACTCTTGACTGAGGTTCTCGATGAAGCCCGTGCGAACAACAACGGCTCGTTAGGACTGAAGCGCGTCCTGCGTTCACTGGAACAAGGCGAGATTCAAACGTTGCTAATCGGAGAAAATTTCAATGCTCCCGGGGCGGAGTGTACCAACTGCGGACACCTGGATTTCAGATTGGTTGAGAGTTGTGCGGTCTGCGGACAACCAACTCGGCAGATCACCGACATGTCCGACGCTCTGATTGGACGCTCGCTACGCTCTGGCATCGAGGTTGTGCGGATTCCTCACAACCAGGAATTCGAAAAAGCGGGCAATATCGGCGCGCTGCTCCGATTTCGGGCCGAGAGAAGCATCGGCGAGAAGTTGGCATGAACGGCGACCGCGGACGGTCGGTTATTCAGCGTCATGCGCGAAATGGTATTCTTCCTCCGCATTTTTGATGGAGGATGAATGTCATTTTCTCGCCGGGATTTCATTGCAGCTTCGGCTATGGGTTCCATCGCGCTCGGACTGGATGCACAAACCACCACCAAGACTGACGGCAAGACAGCGCAGACCAAGATCGAGGCGCTGCCGACCACGGGCAAGACAATCATCATCACCAAACGGACCGGCTTTCAGACAATTGAAAAAGCGTATGAATTGCTGCTGAATGGCGGCGACACGCTCGACGCCGCCGTGATGGTTGGCAAGGCGCAGGAAGACGATCCGAACGACGACACCGTCGGACTCGGCGGGCTCCCCAACGAGGACGGCGTCGTTGAACTCGACTCCTGCTGCATGCACGGACCGACTCGCCGCGCGGGTTCGGTTGGCGGCGTTCGTAATATCAAGAACGTTTCGCTTTTAGCCAAGGCGGTGATGGAAAACACCGGTCACGTGATGCTGGTGGCCGAAGGCGCGGAAAAATTCGCCAAGGCGATGGGCTTCCCGCAAGAGAATCTTCTCACCGAACAATCGCGCAAGACCTGGTTGCTGTGGAGGGAAAACAATTCCAACCAGGATTGGTGGGGGCCGGGGCTCGCGGATCCGAAATACCAGGTTCCGCAAGGAACGCAGCCTCCGCCGAATATTTCGGAGATTTACGAAAATCGCCGCAAGCAATTGGAGCAGCGCGCAGCGGCGCTTGGCATTGCGCCTGACCAATGCGCGCACGCCGTTGACCGAGTTCTCCATCCTCCGACAGGAACCATTCACGTATCCGTGCTCAATGCCAAGGGCGAAATGTCGGGCATGACCACAACCAGCGGACTCGCGTGGAAACTCGCCGGTCGTGTCGGCGACTCGCCCATTATCGGCGCTGGATGCTACACGGATCAGGACATCGGATCTGCCGGAGCGACCGGCAGCGGCGAAGAGAACATCAAAGTCGCCGGCGCACATTCCATCGTCGAGAACATGCGCCGTGGTATGTCTCCTAAGGATGCAGGGATTGACGTGCTGAAGCGCATTGCGCACGCGTACGAGAAAACCCCGGCAAAGCTGCGCTACATCAGCATGATCTATTACATCCTTCGGAAAGACGGTGAGTACGCTGGCGTCTCGCTTTGGAGCGGACCAAAGAACAAGCCATACACGTTTGCCATTCACGACGGCAAGCCTCGTCTGGAACAATGCGTCGCGCTGTTCGAAGGCGAAGATTTAGATTTTCCACCGGCGCCACAGGGGAAGTGGTTCAGATAACCACGTCAGTCAGTCTGTCAGTCGGGTCGTATGCAGAAACTGTCGATTAAGACGCACGCGAAGCGCGAAATCGTGGACATTACCGACGAGGTGCAATCGGCGCTCAAGACGGACAAGTCTGGAGTGTGTCATCTCACGGTGCTGCACACTACAGCAGCGCTTACTACTGCGGATCTCGATCCCGGCACCGATCTCGACATGCTTGATGCGTTCGAGGCGCTCATTCCCAAGCTTCGATATCGTCATCCGCACGATCCCGAGCATGTGCCTGACCACATTCTCTCGGCGCTGCTTGGAACGTCAGTGACGCAACCGGTGGAGAAGGGAAAATTAATGCTTGGAACGTGGCAACGAATTGTGCTGGTGGAACTCGATGGTCCGCGGCGCAGGAACCTGGTGATCAGTTTCCTGTCAGAGTAGGAATCAAAAAACCACAATATGTAGGCATGGAGGCTGTTTTTGAGCTGCAGATGCATACCCCCTACCCCCTCTATGGTGATCATGAATACAAAGGAGTTAAAAATTTGATCATGGAAACAAAGGACTTCAAGAGTAGCCAGGGGATAGTGGCTGGTGGCTAGCAAACTACTTGAACCAAAGCCAGTCCTCGAAAAGTTTACCGAAATTTCCTCTGCAAAAGAAAAGTGGCGGGAGAATGTGCGTCTCCTGCCACTTTTGTTTCTTCTACTACTTACATCTTTAGGATAGCAATTTTGCTGGGGGTAACCTGCCACTTTTTAGAAATTTATATTTGGAGTGTTTTCAGGAACCTGGCGGGAATTGGGACGGGTTGGGGTATTGACATCGCAATTCCCAAAACGGGTCGTTGGTCGTTTGTCGCTGGTCGTTAGCCAACTGGTGGTGGGTGCATATTGCGGTGGTAGCCCGGCCCTTTCAACAGAAGGAAAGGACTGGGCACCCAAAATCTCTTAACGTGAAGGTTCAACCACCCGCCCAAAATGCAATGCTTTCTGTACCGTACCTCAAAGTTGGGGGCACCCCCCCTGGGTCCCCTATCAGAAAACAAAGCACTTACGAAACTTTTCCCGCTAAACATCACGATCGAAAGGGTTACGGGTAAAGCTCACAAACTGCGCTAGTTAGTACAGCGTCGATCGTGGATCGTGATTCGTGGCTCGTGAAAAGACCCTACACGTCTTTTCCGTCTGGAGACTTATTGAAAAATTGGGCCGTCCGCCACCCAAAACTAGTCGTGAGGAGAGTCTTGGAACGGTTCGGCCACCCGCCTACGCTCGACCGTTGCTGATTCGTACACAGCACGACCGAGAAGGAAAAATCCAGCGAATGTCAGTATTCCGAAAACAGCGTCAAGTGCGGGTTGACCACCCACAATCCTTGCCGCAATCGCCACTGGCAGCGCGAGTCCGCAGAGAAGTGGCGCAAACGCTTTCCAACCCTTCCACTGTCGCGTGGCATAAACGAAAACGGCGATCGCAAGCATGAACGTATGACTCAGTGGCCAGGACGCATCGGCAAGACCATAAAACTGCGTTCCCTGTCCGCGTCCCACCAAGTCCATGATGTCCTGTGAGGCCGCCATTGCCAGTCCAATGATCTGCACCGCAACAAGAACCCCGGCGCGAACCGGCCCTCCAGTCGCCCGTAACTTAAAGAGGGCAACGGCGCTGGCGAGGAAACCGGCAAGGTACACCAGACCCAGTATATTTAGCGTGGTGTCAGCGCTCGGATTCTCGATCCGATTCCAGTGTTTGAGCAGCATGCTAACCGCCATCAACGGCGCACAAAGCATCGCCACCATTCCCAGCAGGCGCAATTGTCCATTTGAGGTTTGAGCGTCGGTCGCTTGAACCGCTGTCGTTGACATGAAATCCCCGGAAAGTGAGGTTTGGGTCGAACATTGTGCCACACCGTTCGCTGTTCGTGCTCGTTGTGGAAATCAGGTTGTTAATTCTTGGTACTTCCCCTGCCTGTGAGACCCGCGATGATTAGTCAGAGAGGGGAAGCAAAGCCGGTGCCACCATCCTCGACTGAACACCTATTCCTTGTGGTGAAGTGCCAGGCTTGTAACAAAGTTCGGCACCTGATCAAGTTACCTAGTTCTTCGGTGGACGTTCGGTGTGGAGCACACAAACTACCCCACCCTTCCCAACGGAAGGGAAGGATGGGGCACCCTACACGTATCTCGCCTTCCGAGTTACTGCAAGCTTGGCCACTCGCCGAGGCTGCACGTTCAGTGATTTTCTGGTCGGAGATAGGTATGCTGAATATCCACTCATGAAGGTTTGGGGTCAAATTCTGTGACCGGGTAGGAATCGATGATCAGATCAGCCGTCTTGGTGAGTGCAGTGCTTGCAGCTACCGTTTCTGCTCTCTCCGGCCAATCACACGAGAAGGAAGCGCCTAAACCAGATCATGTGTTGCTCCTCGATTTGGAGAGCCACGTCTTCCATAACACCAGAAGCCTTCGCGTGCTCTTGCCTCCGGGCTATCACGATAAGCAAAACTCATCCAAACGTTATCCAGTCTTCTACCTCAATGACGGATACGCTGTTTTTACCTATTGGAACGCAGAGCAGGCGGTGAATGACCTGATTCGCGAAAAAGCAATTGAACCGCTGATCGTTGTCGGTATTGACAACGCAGGCGAAAAGGAGCGAGCCAATGAATATCTGCCTTATCCAGATGAATCACTGGATCCGCCGTTGCCGCACCCGCAAGGACGATTCTATCCGCAATTCCTGGTCGAAGAGGTAATACCCTTGATCAACCAGAAATTCCGCACCAAGACGGGTGCCCAGAATACCGGTTTGGGTGGCGCTTCCTATGGTGCATACATCGCACTTTATAGTGCGATCAATCGTCCTGACGTCTTCGGCAAACTCCTGTTGGAGAGCACACCGCTCTTCATCCAGGACTTTCAAATCCTGGAGGATGTGAAAACAGCGAAAGGACTGCCCGGCCGTGTATCGATCGAGGTGGGAACCAAGGAGACTCCGGATGAAGAGATCAATCTGAGGGTGGGCCAGAACGCGGAAAAACTCGCGACTGCGATGCGGAACACATCTCCCCAAACGCAGGTTCGAGTCGTGGTCCAGAAAGACGCGGAACATGGCGCTCAAGCGTGGAAGGAGCGCCTTCCGGATGCCCTGAAGTTCTTGTTCCCAAGATAATCGATTCGTATTTGAATTTGATTTGGACCACGGCTGGATGGCTTCAGCTCCGCCGAAGAGATACTGGTGTTTCCACTTGCGCGATGCGAAAAGTACAGGGGTGGTTCACTCGGGCTACGCCGCCGTTCATCATGACAAAAAAATCGAGCGGCGTGACAAGATCAGGATATGGTGAAAGCGAATCGATGAAAACGCGTCGGGATTTTCTCGCGACTCTGGGTATTGCTTCGGCGGCGAGTATTGGCGTGCCGGCTGGCTCGTTCGGGTCGATCGCATCCGAGCATGCCGAGAAGTCGAATGGGCCATCGGAATACATGCTTGCTCCGGGGCTGACTTATCTGAATACGGGTTCACTCGGTCCGTCGCCCCGCATCGTGCTCGATCGGACGATCCAAGCGTGGACTGAACTGGAATCCAATCCTGTTGGCATGACTTGGGGAAAAGGTGAGGTAGTGGTGGAAACCGATCGCGTCCGCGAGCGAGCGGCGGCATTCCTTGGATGTGACGTCGACGAGTTGCTGATCACGCGCAGCACCACCGACGGAATGAACAGCCTGGCGGCGGGCATTCATTTGAATCGAGGGGATCGCGTGTTGATGACGAACCAGGAACATGAAGGCGGCAGTTCCTGCTGGCACTACCTTGCAAGACGCCAAGGCCTGATTGTGGACGAGGTACCAATCGCACCCGATGACCACGATACCGAGGGGATCGTGAAGCGCTTTGCGGCGGCGATTACGCGTGACACTCGAGTGATCAGCGTGAGTCACGTCATTTCTTCCACCGGGTTGCGCATGCCGATTGCAGAGATCGCTGCCATCGCTAAAGATCACGGCATTCTTTGCGTTGTGGATGGAGCGCAGGCGGTTGGTGGAATGGCCGTGAACGTAAAAGCGCTGGGGTGTGATGCCTATGCGACGAGCGGTCATAAGTGGTTGTTGGGCCCGAAAGGGACAGGGCTGGTGTATATCAGGAGAGAGCCGGCCAAGCTGATTGAGCCGATCCAACGAGAGGGAGGGAATCGGTGCGTGGAAGGATCGACCGGCGTCAGCAGCCTGCCGTTGATTGTGGGTCTTGGCGCGGCAATCGAGTTGATGAGTGAACGAGGAATGGGGTCTGTCGAGAGCCGAAACATCGGGTTGAGAAATCGTGCGTACGCAGGATTGAAGCAGCTTCCTAAGATTCGTGTGGTGAGCGCACCCCCCGGTCCGTTGGCTACGGCGCTCGTGTCGTTTATTTTGCCCGACGAAATCGAGAGCCGCGCATTCCAGATCAAATTGTTGGAGAAGCACAACATCGTAGTGAAGATGGCTGAGAAACGATGGTTCAATGGGATTCGGGTCTCGCCGCACATTTTCAACACGGAGGCCGACATTGATCGAGTTCTGGAGGCTCTCCGCAAGGAACTCGTGTAACAGATTGATCGCTGCTGAGATGAGTTTGACCTCACGCAGCAAGCGACCTTATATTCTTCGCCAATGGCCACGTCGTCCGGATCCCTGGGGGAGACTATCTCGCACTATCGCATTCTCCGAAAAATCGGAGGAGGCGGTATGGGAGTTGTTTACGAGGCAGAAGACCTCAAGCTCGGTCGTCATGTTGCCCTGAAGTTCCTTCCTGATGAACTGGCGCACGATGAGCAAGCGTTGGAACGTTTTCGGCGCGAAGCGCGTGCCGCCTCCGCGCTGAACCATCCGAACATCTGCACCATTTACGCCATTGACGAGGAAAATGGCCGCGCGTTCATCGCCATGGAACTGCTTGAAGGCCAAACGCTCAAACACATGATCCAGGGCAAGCCACTGGATGTAGAGATGGTGATCAACATCGGGTTGCAGATCGCGGACGCACTCGATGCGGCTCATACGAAGGGGATCATCCATCGCGACGTGAAGCCAGCGAATATATTCGTGACCAGCCGAGGACTTGCGAAGGTCCTCGATTTCGGGCTGGCGAAACTTCCAAAGACGCATACGGTTTCCTCGGCGGCTGCGACGGTGGATGAAGAACATTTGACGAGCCCGGGGACAGCCCTGGGAACGATCGCGTACATGTCTCCGGAGCAGGTACGCGCAAAAGACCTGGATCCGCGCACCGACTTGTTTTCTTTCGGCGCAGTGCTTTACGAGATGACTACGGGTGTGTTGCCGTTCCGCGGCGACAGCTCCGGAATGATCTTCGATTCGATCCTGAATCGAACACCGACTGCTCCGGTCAGGATCAATCCCGAGTTGCCGGATGACCTGGAGCGGATTGTGAACAAGTGTCTGGAGAAGGATCGTGATGTTCGCTACCAGTCTGCTGCGGACTTGAGCGCAGATTTGCGCAGGCTGAAGCGTGCCAGCGAGTCTGCCAAGGTCGCCGGCGACAGACCCACAGAATCGCGAAAGGCACGAGGAAGTTCGTTGCCGAAGGCTTATATCTTCGCAGCGATCGCTGCGGTTGTTCTGATTGCGGTGTCGTTTGTGCTGGTGAGGTCGCGGCCGCTCGGTGAGTCACACGCAGATCACTCGGGCGGCTCGGTTGCAGTCCTTCCTTTTGTCAATGAATCGCCGGAGACCGAATTCCTGAGCGACGGAATCGCCGGCGGTGTTCGTTACACGTTATCGGAGATCCCAAATTTCAAAGTCATCTCCAGTAGTTCAGTTCTGCAGTATCGGGGTAAGACTGTCGATCCGCAGCAAGTTGGAAAAGAGTTGAATGTTGCGGCGCTGGTCACCGGCACGTTCCGGAAACATGGGGACGACATCGTGGTGGAAGCGGAGTTGGCCGACACCCGCGACAATACGCTGTTATGGGGACAAAGATTTTCAGGAAAGACCTCGAACCTGGTGCGGATCCAGGATGAGATTGCGGCGGCGATCAAGAATCGACTGAAACTTACATCGTCAAGCGACGGACAGCAGGGCGCAGCGGCGGAAGTCTCTGGGAGAAACACAGGAGCGTACGAAGCGTACCTCCGCGGGCAATTCGATCGAGCGAAGTTCACTCCGGAGTCGGTTACCAAGGCGCTGGCAGAATTCCAGAGTGCAACACAGCGCGATCCGGAATTTGCTGCGGCACATGCGGAAGCGGCTTTTGCGTACTTTCTGCTCGCACAACCGCTCGGCGCCATGCCGAACCAGAATGAAGGCATGCTGAAAGCGAAACAAGAGGCGCTGCGTGCATTGGAAATCGACGATAGAGTAGCGTTGGCGCACTCGGTGCTGGGCTGGGTGACGTGTTTTTACGACTGGGATTGGACAAAATCAGAGAGTCAATTTCAACGGGCCCTGGCGATTAATCCGAATCTTGCGGAAGCACACCTGGGACATGCATTCCTGCTGAACATTCAGGGAAAGCACGATGAAGGTATCGCGGAAGCAAAGCGCGCGGTTGAACTTGCGCCGCTCGACCTGTCCATCCGGACGGCGCTAGGGGAGCAGTATGGATTTGCAGGTCGCTTTGCTGATGCGGAGAGGGAATGTCGCGAGGTGCTGAAGATCGATCCAGGATTTGCTCGTGGTCATGCAGTGCTGGCGTGGGCGTACGAACACCAGGGTCGTGAGGACCAGGCGCTCGCGACCCAAGAGCAGTTGCTGAAAATCACAGGTTCCAGTCCGAAGGAAATTGAGGAAATGAAACTCGCATATCAGAAGGGCGGCATGAAGGCCGTTCATCGGATCGATATCGAGAGCTACGTGCGGCTGCAACCTCCGCGTTACTACGACCTGGCAACACTTTACGGAGCCGTCGACGAGCGTGAGAAGGCGCTTCAGACATTGCAAAAGGCTTATGAGAAGCGTGATGGCGGAATGATCTTCCTGGCGGTCACGAGAGAGTTTGAATCGATCCGGTCGGATCAGCGTTTCAAAGATCTGCTGCAACGGATGAGATTACCGCAAGCGAGAAGTTAAGCCGGCTTTCCTGTCGTACTACCTTTCCAGTTAGTTAAATGACAATTCATGGTTGGGAACAAAGGTGTCCCTGTGGTGTCCAATAGTGCAGAGGTGATGCATGGCATTCACAAGTGGACAAGCCGAGATGAACGTAACGCCGCTGATAGACGTGCTGCTGGTGCTCATCATCATCTTCCTGATCATCGTGCCGGTGGCACCCACTGGTGAAGAGGCGAATATTCCTCGAGAACCTAATGGAGAAAGTGTCAAGACTCCGGAGCGGACCATCGTGATTCAGGTGGCAGCCAAGGGTAAGGAGGCAGAGCTGCGAATCAATGAAGAAGTGGTGAAGTGGGACGATTTACGCATGCGGCTGTTCGACATTTTTAAGACGAGAGCAGAGAAGGTGGCGTTCGTCCGCGCGGACTCCGACGTGGAATTTGAACAAGTAGCACAAGCGATTGACATTGCGCACTCGGCCGGGGTAGCGAACATCGGATTGATGCGGTGAAAGTGTCGATAAGTAGTCCGGTACAAGGGGCCTGTACGAACTGGCTACTGTCGATGAAGATACGCCTTAGTAGATCATTGGGTTAGATTTGGCTGGATTATTTCCAGCGGTTTACGGTTTTTTATTGAGAAAAGGGCAGGTCCATAGTTGTTAAAATGGCGTTGCCATTCCTATGCGGTTTTTTCGTTTCTTAACGGGCTGTCTGCTGGCCTCGTCGCTGGTCTTTCCCTCTTTGTCCTCAGGGGCAGACGGAACGTCGGTTTGTGGTCCAGCATCCACGTCCGTCAGCAACAATGTGGTTAGTCGCGTCAGGGCGCTTCCGCGTGCCGATGCAGTGGACGTTGAAGTAACCGTTGGAGCTAAACCAGCGGTCAAGTCTGAACGGCTGATCATGCCAGACAGGCTGGCATTCGATATTGATGGCGCGACCACGACGGTTGTCCAAAATCGTATTCTGGTCGATAACGGCGGAATCTTAGGCGTACGAGTGTCGCAATACCGCACTGTACCCGCCGTGGTCAGGTTAGTGGCCGACCTTGAGCAGCCGCATGACTTCAAGGTCTTTCCCTGTGAGGGAGGATTAGTCATCCGTATCTTCACGAGTAAAGCGGCGGCACTCCATCGCGGTCAAGCGCCGAGAATCGTGATACCGGCTGGACTGAGTCAGCCGACGGAATCTCGACATGCTCCAATCAATCGTCCTGTTCCAGAACACAATGCGAATGTAACTTCGGCGATGGCGCCGGTTGAAAGTCGTCCGACTCGAAATCTGGTTCGGTATGCGAATGGGTTGTTGTCGATCCAAGCCGAGAACGTAACGCTTGCTTCCGTCATGGCGGGCATCGGTAGAGCAATGAAGGCGAATGTTGAAATACCGGGTGGATTCGGCCAGGAAAAGATCCTTTTCAACATCAACATGGCTCCGCCACAACAAGCCATTGAGGCGCTGCTTGATGGCTCTTCGTTCAACTACATCCTGGCCGAGGATGCACGGTCAGATAAGAAGATGACAATTGTGCTGACGCCAAGGTCGGGATTCTCCGGTTCGATGGAACAAGTTCCGAATATGGCACCTCCGCAAACAGAGCCGCCTGCCCAGGTGGATTCTGGAATGGCAGTAGAGCAGCCGGAACAAGGTGCAGCGCCGGAGCAGGCGGTTGAAGAACCAGCTGTGCCAGCGGATGATCCAGGGCAGGACCAACCTGCTGCCGAAGAGCAAGGGGCCGGCGATGCTGCGGCTAACCAGGTGATGACAGAACCGCAGCACGGTCCTCCTGCCCCGCAGCCGCCGGCTGAGGTGGAAGAGCCGAAGCCAGTGGACAGGCCGCCGCCATAGAGCGGCGTTGGTTTCAAAGTACTGCTGTCTCGTGAATCTCTCTTCCTTCCGCGAAGCGCTGCAGATTCAGCAGTGACGCATCAATCAGATCAGTTTTACCTTTGAGCACAAGGTCGGACAGAATTTTGCCCGTAGCTGGGGCGTGCATCACTCCGTGTCCGCTGAAGCCATTGGCGCAAAAGAAACCAGGCAGTTCGGGTACAGCGCCGAGAATGGGGTGATGATCGGGAGTCATCTCGTAGAGACCAGCCCATGCCCGCTTTGGATTGACTGCGACATGCTCGAAGCAGGGAACGCGATTAGCAGCGCGTACGAGGATCTTCTCGATGAAGTTTGGGTCGAAGTCGATTTTGTAACCGGGTGTCTCTTCGGGATCATTCCATGCCATCAGGAAGCCGAGGCTTTCAGGGCGAAAATGGAATCCGTTGGACATGTCTATAGTCATCGGGGCGGAGTGCGGATATTCACTAAACGGCTCGGTGGGAACAAGCATGCGCCGCAAGGGCTCGACGGGAAGATTGATGTTCACCATTTTTGCGATGCACGACGCCCAGGCGCCGGCGGCGTTCACGACCGTGCGCGTGGAAACAGTTTCGCGTGAGGTATGGACGGCCGTAATCCCGCTTCGATCGTGATCGATGCCCGTGACCTCGGTTCCTCGCCATAGCTTCGCGCCTTGCTCGGAAGCACGAGCCATAAAGCCGGTCATCGCAGAGTAGGGATCTACAAATCCGTCTGTCGAGCAGAAGTTGCCGCCGAGGACATCGTCGGTGCGGAGTTGGGGATAGCGCCGTGCGATTTCGCCTGCAGAGAGTTTTTCGACGGTGGTGAGCCCTAGTGCCCGCTGCCTTTCCATGTTGGTGGTGAGGTAACGAAGATGCGCGTCCGCGGTGGCGAGAAATAAATAGCCTTGCGCACGGTATCCGGCTGGGTGTCCGAGTCGCTCATCAAAGGTGGAATAGAACGGGATAGAGTAGAGCGACATCTGGATGTTGACCGGCGTGGAGAACTGCGCGCGCACCCCACCCATGCTTTTGCCGGTTGATCCTTTGCCCTGGTGAGACTCACGTTCGATCACCAGCACGTTGGAGTCGCCCTGCTCGGTGAGGTGATAGGCGATGCTCGATCCCACGATTCCACCGCCGATGATGACCACGTCTGCCGTTTGCATACAACGGAATTGTCAGCTACTCGAGGGGTGCGGTAAAGCATGAATCGATGAGTGGAAGTACGATTTCCCACTTAGGTTCGGGTTGCTGGTGGCGTGATAACATCGAAGTTTCGGCATGAGCCTCGAGACTTATCAGCTTCTGTTCCAAGCCGTGGCGTTCTTGTTCGCGATCAGCGTGCACGAATCGGCACACGCGTGGACCGCGTATCGTTGCGGTGATAACACTGCGCGGCTGCTCGGAAGGATCACACTCAATCCAATCAAGCATATCGATCCGATCGGTACGATCGTGATGCCGGTGCTCGCGTACATTTCACATTTTCCGCTGATTGGATGGGCAAAACCGACGCCAGTGGATCAGAGGCAGTTCAAGCATCCGGTGCGCGATGACATTTTGGTGTCGCTTGCGGGACCTGCGAGCAATTTGCTGGTGGCGGTGGGAGCGGTGATGGTGATGGCGGCGATCTCGTTCTCCGGTGAGTTCGGACACCAGGTGGTAAAGGTCGTCGGTAGAGGTGGGGTGCCAGATAGTCAGTCGGCTTTGGTGCCATTGACACTCATGGCGGATCAGTTTCTGTTCATGAATATCCTGCTGGCAGCTTTCAACGTGATCCCTATTCCGCCGCTGGATGGCAGCCACGTGTTGCGGCATTTTCTTCCGGAAGGGATGCGGCGGACTTACGACATGATGGGGATGTTCGGACTGATCCTGCTGATGCTGGTTGGCGGACGGCTGCTGCGAGTGATTGCTGGTCCTATTTTTGCGATTTTCAATTCGGTGATCGAGAGCCTTTGATGGCAGACAACAACAGCAAGAAACCGCGCGTCCTGAGCGGAATGCGGCCGACCGGCAAACTTCACCTGGGCCACCTTGTCGGCGCGCTCGACAATTGGGTGCGTCTGCAAGAGCAGTATGAGTGCTTCTTTTTTGTAGCTGATTGGCATGCTTTGACTACCGATTACGCGAATACCTCCAACGTGAAACGGAACACGCTGGAGATGATGTTCGACATGCTGGCAGCTGGACTTGATCAGGAAAAGGCGGTGTTGTTTACTCAGTCGCACGTACCGCAGCATGCAGAACTGCACCTGCTGCTTTCGATGATCACGCCCCTGGGGTGGTTAGAACGCGTGCCTACGTACAAGGAGCAGCGGGAGAACATCAAGGACAAAGATCTTGGAACTTATGGTTTCCTCGGCTATCCGGTGCTGCAATCGGCAGACATACTGATGTACAGGGCTGACTTCGTTCCGGTTGGTGAAGATCAAGTGCCGCATATTGAACTCACCCGGGAGATTGCGCGAAGGTTCAACTCGATTTATGCAGGAGACCGCGAGTACGTGCTGCCGGAGCCAAAGCCACTTTTGACCTCGATGCCGAAGTTACCCGGTACCGATGGAAGAAAGATGTCGAAGTCCTACGGCAACGCCGTATTGCTGAGCGAGCCTGAGGCGGAGATCCGGCAGAAGTTGAAGACCATGGTGACGGATCCGGCACGAGTGCGCAGGACTGATCCCGGCAATCCACATGTTTGTCCGGTGTATTCGTTGCATAAGATATTCAGCGACTCACAGACAATCGCGAAGGTGGAAGTAGGCTGCACGACGGCCGGGATAGGGTGTATTGAATGCAAAGGATGGGCGGCTGATAACCTGATGCAGACGATTCGTCCGTTGCAGGAAAGACGCAAGAAGTTCGAGCAGGATCCTAAGATGGTGTGGGACATACTCGAGGCCGGGTCAGCTAAGGCGCGTCTACATGCGGAAGCGACAATGGTGGATGTGCGAGAGTCGATGCACTTCGGCAAGGAATTCGAAGCACTGCCAAAAACCGCGAACGCGGAGTAATGGGGTAGATGCCGGAAGAGCAACAAAATCCGAACGCGGTGGAAACCGCAGCGAACGACCCAAAGGCAAAGCCGCGCAAAGAGACGGAGTATCCGTTCGCGATAACCGTTGGGCAGGTTTACGACGGCCCCCTCGACCTGTTGCTGGACCTGATCCGCAAGCAGGACATCGACATCTACGACATTCCGATCGCGCAGATCACGGCGCAGTACCTGTCGTATGTGGAGCGGATGAAAGAATTCGACGTGGATATCGCGTCGGATTTCATCTACATGGCCTCGGTGCTGATCCAGATCAAGTCGCGCATGTTGCTGCCGCGGGATCCGACTATTTCTACGGATGCGCAGGATGATCCACGAGCAGAACTAGTGGAGCGTCTACTGGAGCACGAAAAGTTCAAGATGGCGGCGCAGATGCTGTTCCAGCGTCAACAGCTTGAAGACGCGGTGCTTAGCAATCCTTCACTGAAGGAATTCAAGGATGCGGAAGGTACCGAGGCGGAGCTTGCCGCCGATGTAGTTGACCTGGTCAGGACATTTCAGCAGATCATTGATCGCGCGCGGCAGCGGCCCATCATCAATGTCGATGAAGACACGGTGAGTGTAACGCAGATGTTCGATTACTTTCGGCGACGTCTGACGATGGAAGACAGGCCGATTCGGTTAAAGAATCTATTGCGATCACTGCAGACGCGCAATGCCCTAGTGTGTGCTTTCCTGGCATTGCTCGAGATGGTGCGAGTGCAAGCGATTTTATTGCGCCAGGAACATGTGTTTGGCGAGATCGTGATCAAGAAGAACGCAAACTTTGACACGGTGATGAGCGAGCAAGATGCGGTTCGGGACGACTGGCGTTAAAAAATATTTGGTAAATGGGTAAGCTGGTAAGTGAGTAATTGAAGGCTCGAGGTATGAGCGTTTTACCAGAAGCTGATAATTGAAAGCTGACAGCTTTTTCATGGCACTTAAAGGCAAACTCGAGGCGATTATCTACGCGGCGGAAGATCCGGTCACGCTTGACCAACTGACGCTGCTGTTGAAGGAATCCGTGATCAACGAAGCCGGGCTTACGGAATTGGAGCCGGCAGCAGCGCAGGCGGAGGTGAAGAGTCGCATCCGGGCTGCGCTTGAAGAGCTGAGTGCCGACTTCAGCAATTCGGATCGAGGGGTGGAGATCCGCGAGGTTGCCGGCGGATACCGGATGGCGACCAAACCCGAGTATCACGATGTGGTTCGTGGATTTGCAAAGAGCCTGAAGCCGCCTATCCGCCTGTCGTTGCAGGCGTTGGAGACATTATCGGTGATCGCGTACAAGCAGCCGGTTACGGCGCCGGAGATCAGCGAAATTCGCGGAGTGGATTCGTCGGGCGTGCTGGCTACACTCATCGACAAGAAGCTGATTACGACTGCAGGCCGCAAGCAGGTGATTGGACGGCCCATCCTGTACAAAACAACCAAAGAATTTCTGATGCGCTTCGGGCTGAAGGACGTTACGGAACTTCCGAGCATGGAAGAGTTCGAAAAGATGCTGGGTTCTGCAGCCCAGGACGATCTATTCCCGGCGACACCCGATCAGAAAGATTCGTTTGAGAACAACGAGTCGCAGCCCGTGCTTGCTTCCGCCGAGCAGGAGGGAATTGGAAAGGCGGAAGCGGACGAGGAGCCCACTTCTGGAGATCAGTCCTGAGTGGTGCTGAGAACTTCCATGGTCGTTCGTGGTGATACATCCGTTAAGTGGTGCTTCGTCCTGCCTTCGGCTACTCTCTGGGCCTCCTCGTATGACCGTAGTTAGATCAACTTAGTCGTAAGAAGTCTTAGCAAATCTATGCAAGAACGATTACAGAAGATCATCGCTGCAGCGGGTATTGCGTCGCGCAGGCACGCCGAAGAAATGATTAAGTCTGGGCTAGTGTCAGTGAATGGCCAGACGGTGACAGAACTCGGCTCGAAAGCGGATCCTGCAACGGATCACATCAAGGTTGGCAACAAACTCTTATCGAAGCCCGAGCGGAATACATATCTTTTGCTGCACAAACCCAAGGGATACGTGACTACGTCGAGTGATCCGGAAGGACGCCCGACGGTGATGGACTTGATCCGAAACGTGGGATCTCGCGTTTACCCCGTAGGGCGGCTTGACTACGCTAGCGAGGGCTTGCTGCTCCTGACCAATGATGGAGAACTGACGCAGAAGCTTACGCACGCTTCTTCGCACGTGACGAAGACTTACCTGGTGAAGGTTTCTGGCATTCCGACAGAGGAGAACCTGAAACGGTTGCGAGAAGGAATCGTGCTACAACCGGTAAAGCCGAAATTTGGCGAAAAACGGCCACCGAAGAAGGTGCGCACAGCACCGGCACGAATCAAGATCTTCAAAGAAGGCGACAATCCCTGGTACGAGCTGACGATCATCGAAGGCCGTAACCGGCAGATCCGCCGCATGTTCGAAGAGATTGGGCACCACGTGGAGAAGATCAAGCGGGTGAAGTACGGACCGCTCCAACTCGACGTCGAATCCGGGAAGTACCGCAATCTCACCGATGCTGAAGTCACACGACTGCGGCAAGCGGTCCGTGTTAAACGTCCTGCTTCCTAATCTGCCTCGAATCTAAGAGAATAGCTGGTTACACCGACATCGCTGGAACAAGCGAGAGGGCATGAGTAATTTCGACTTCTTTATTCCCCCACATATCCGCGACATGGGCCGTTATGTCCCCGGAAAGACGGTAAAACAGGCGGAACAGGAGAGCGGCGTCAGAGCCGTAAAGCTCGCCTCTAACGAAAACCCATACGGACCGTCGCCACTGGCGATCGAAGCTATCCAGCGGTCCGCCACCGAAACAAACTGGTATCCGGATGCGGATAGTTCGGAACTTCGGCACGCAATCGCTGAAAAGCACAGAGTTCCGGCCGATCATGTGCTGGTTACAGCGGGATCAAGTTCGCTTCTATACGTGATCGGGCGAACGCTTCTGGGACCTGGATTGAACGCCGTAACCAGCGAGTGTTCATTCATCAGCTATCCGCTGGTGACGCAGGCTGCGGGGGGAACACTGGTCCGGGTTCCGCTCCGTGAGTACTGCTACGACATGGAACGAATTCTGTCGACGATTGATGAGAACACCCGGGTGATTTTCCTGGCAAACCCAAACAATCCCACCGGAACGTGTTTGAGCGTTGATGCCGTAGATAAGTTCATCGAGCAAGTACCGGCGCATGTCATCGTCGTGCTGGATGAGGCCTATGCCGATTTCGCGGAGTATTTTGCTGCCCGGCGCGGCGCCGTATATTCGCATGGCATACAGCACGTTTTGAATGGAAAAAAAGTCGTCGTGTTGCGAACGTTCTCCAAGGCGCAGGGTCTTGCGGGTTTGAGGCTCGGATACGGCATTGCGCATCCCGAACTGATCCAGTATCTAGCGAGAATGAAGGTTGTGTTTTCTGTATCGAGCATCGCCGAAGCTGCGGGACTGGCGGCAATTCGAGACGAAGCGCATATCCAGAAAACACTCCGCAACAATGGAGAAGGATCGGAGTTCCTCTTCAAGGCGCTGGCTGACTTGGGATTCAAAGTGCTTCCGACATGGGCGAACTTTGTTTACGTCGATGTGGGAGAAGATTCTGCCGCAGTTGCGAAACGATTGCTGGCTGAAGGTGTAATCGTGAGGCCCCTGGCAGGATGGGGTGCGAAGACTGCGATTCGCGTCACCATCGGCAAACCGGAAGAGATTCAGCAGTTTATCGCCGCTATAAAAAAAGTTATGCCAGTGGAAGTACGCGGTGCGAAGTAGACCGAAGCCGAAGTCCGAAGCGAGACTCGCTCCGAACTTCGGACTCCTCTTACTTGTGGTTCAGCGGCATGCGAGCTGCGCCGTAAAGTCCGGCGTCGCTTCCCAGAAGTGCTCGGGTCACGATCGTGCGATAAGGGGGGAGTTGTTTAGACTCCACTTTGGCCGCCGCTCCCATGGGGATGCAATCGTCTGGCGGCGCTGTCGCGGCATAAACCATCGAACGCTTTCTCAACTCCTCGAACATTTTGGGGGCGAAAGCCTGCCAACCGTTCGAAACTCCGCCGCCTATGACGTACATCCGTAAGTTCAGCATGTTAACGAGATCAGCCACCAGAATTCCTAGTGCCCAACCCACTTTGTCATACACTCGTTGTGCCGCCTTGTCGCCCTGCAGAGCAAGATTGAATACTGCGCGGGCGCTGAACTCAATATTGGAAAGAGCGGCCAGTTCGGCTAACTCAGGAGCGCTACCACCATCGATTTCTTCTCGAGCCATGCGCATCACAGCAGTGGCTGAGGCGTACACCTCGGCGCAGCCGATGTTGCCGCACTTACATGGGTACCCGTTGGGGTCGACCGTGATGTGGCCAACTTCGCCAGCCATCCCGTTCATCCCTTGCCAGATTTTGCCCGCCATAACAATCCCGCCGCCGACGCCTGTTCCGAGCGTAATCATGCATACTTCGTTATATCCGCGAGCCGCACCCAGCCATCCCTCACCGAAGGCGGCGACGTTGGCGTCGTTTTCCAGGATTACTGGCGCGCCGAGGATCCGCTCAATTTCGTCGCGTACCGGGTAATCGTCCCAACCCGGAAGATTAGGGGATTCGCGCAACATTCCCGTGCGCTTATCGATGATTCCGGGAACGCCAATGCCAACACCTTCCAGAGTCATCCTGTTGCTGAACTTCGCCGACTGCGCTTTGATCGCGTCGCACATTTCGCCAATAACGAAGTCGCGACCCTTGGAAGTCTGGGTTCCAGTGGTTAATTTCTCGAGCAGATTGCCTTCCGCATCAACGGCGGCAATCCGCAGGTTCGTACCGCCCAAATCTACGCCAATGGCGAAGGAGGACATAGCCTCAAGAGCCTAACATTTGAAGGCGGCGGATGTCAGTGTTTCGAGCGGCCAGCAGCCGGCTCTCAGTGAGCGGGAGTCAGGAGTCGGAGTCGAAGAGCGACCAGAAACTTACCCACCAGCGATGCTCGGCAAAGCTCATTTCTGGCACTTTGGACAGTAATGGGCGCTACGGCCAGAGATGACGATGCGCTTAATGGGAGTTTTACATTTGCGGCACGGCTCGCCTTCACGTCCATACACGAGGTGACGAATCTGGAAAAATCCGCGTTCACCGTCGGCGTCAACGTAGTTGGAAACAGAACTCCCGCCAAGCTTAATCGCTTCGTTCAATACTTTTTGAAGTGCGTTATAAAGACGATTGAGATCGTTGCGGGTGAGGGAAGCGGCACGACGACGAGGGCGGATACCTGCTCGGGCAAGGGACTCGTCAGCGTAGATGTTGCCGACTCCGCTTAATAAGGATTGGTTCAACAGCGCTGACTTGATCGGGGTTTTGCGCTTGCGAAACAGGTTTACGAAAATTTCAAAGCCAACGTCGAGCGGTTCGGTACCGGGAGCCTTGAAAGTCTCGTTGGTGACAGCGAGTTTGCCGAACATGCGCGGGTCGACAAAGCGCAACTCGCGTCCCGATTTCAATTTTGCGATGAGATGTGTGTGCTTCTCGATAGGAGCGTCGGGTTTCACTACAAGCATTCGTCCGGTCATGCCGAGGTGGACAATCCATTGTCCGGGTGTAGCCGGCGCAGGTTTTTGGAGGTCGATGGCGATGTGTTTGCCGACTCGTCGCGCTTGCGCAATTCGCGAACCTTCGAGCATGGCAGCGATCTCGTCGGGCGTGGACTTCAGAGGCTGGTGGCGGCTGCCGATCCACACTGATTCGATTACGTCTCCGGCCACGTGTTTGTGCAGACCGCGAGCAACGGTTTCGACCTCGGGGAGTTCGGGCATGAGAAACCAGTTTTTCAGTTCACCAGTTCATCAGTCAATTCAGGAAACTGAATGAATCAAATTGCCGCGAACCGCTCAGCAGGGTAGAATTAAATGTACACAGCCCGTCCGGTCCCAATCCCAGTAAATCAGCGTTGATCCATTTTCGGGTTCGCTGTGTGCAAATTGCGCAGCCAGGCTGCGCGTGTGTGGAGTTGCGAGTGAACCGAGGTAAGACAGCGGTAATCGTGGGCGCCCAGTGGGGCGATGAAGGTAAGGGAAAGATCGTCGATGTGCTCTCCGAGCATTTTGGAGTAGTAGCGCGCTATGCGGGCGGACACAACGCCGGGCATACAGTAACCATTCACGGGAAGAAGTTCATCCTGCAACTAATTCCGTGCGGCATCTTGCGGCCGGGCAGCAAGGCCGTAATCGGGAACGGTGTGGTTCTGGATCCATTCGCGCTGCTGAAAGAAATCAAGACGCTTCGTGAAGCGGGCATTCCAGTTGATGGAAATCTCTTTGTCTCGAATCGTGCGCAAGTAATTTTGCCGTATCACCGGATGATTGAGCTGGCATCAGAAAATGCTCCGGGGCGAGTAAAAATTGGAACTACATCGCGCGGTATCGGTCCGGCTTACGAAGACAAGATGGGGCGCCGCGGACTGCGTGTGGTCGATCTGCTCGATGCCGCGCTACTGCGCACACATATCGAAAATGCCTGCCGCGAGAAAAACACGATCGTTCACGCGTTGTATAACACCGAACCACTAGACGCGGAAGAGATTTATCGCGAATACGCAAAGGCCGCGGAAGAAGTTAGACCCTTCGTGGCGGACACGGCAGCGCTTCTTAACAGCGCTCTCAAGAACGGTGAGGCAGTGATGTTCGAGGGGGCACAAGGAACCATGCTCGACATTGATCACGGGACATATCCCTTTGTGACTTCATCGAGTGCGACATCGGGTGGTGCTGTTACGGGAACTGGTGTACCCCCAACGGCGATCTCGACTGTGATTGGTGTGACGAAGGCTTATTGCACGAGGGTAGGAGAAGGGCCATTTCCTACTGAGTTGCATGGCGCGGAGGGAGATGATCTCCGGAAACGAGGCAATGAATTCGGCGCTGTCACGGGGCGTCCACGGCGTTGTGGCTGGATTGATCTTCCGCTGTTGCGTTACTCCGCGATGATTAATGGCATCGAGTGGTTGGTCGTGACGAAGATGGACGTACTGGATCATCTGGCGGAGATCCCGGTCTGTGTTGGGTACAAGATCAATGGCAAAAAGACCAGTGAAATCCCGGCTCAGATCAGCGGCTACGAAAAGATCGAATGTGTTTACGAAAAGATGCCGGGATGGCAGAAGGCCACGTCTGGGATCAGCGACTATGACAAGCTTCCGCAGAAGGCAAGAGACTACCTGGACTTTATCGCGCGCGAAACAGGGTCGAAGATCGCCATGGTATCTACCGGCCCCGATCGTGAACAGACGATGTACGTCGGAGATTTTCTCGAACATTTGCCGCAAAAAGTCGGGTCGGGCGGAAAGCTTGCGGGCAAAGCAAAGGTGAAGTAAGACAACTTCAAAGATAGACAAGCCGGCCACCCAGGCCGGCTTTTTACTTGCGTCCAACAGCGACCACCTACTTGGGGTACGAAGCTGTTTGCCCGCCGAACTTGAGATCAGGACAGTTTCGTCTTGACATGCTGTGCGCCCGGTAGTATCAGAGTTCATTCTTCTGCGGTTATATCCTCATTTGCTCCGGTTCGTGCTAAACGCGCGTTAACACCGAGCTGTACAGCCGAGCACCACCACAAGTGATAACAATCGGGGACTCACCAGGGCCAAGTGATAGTGACCAGTCGAATATTCACGAGTGTCTTGCGTGAACTAGGAGAGTTCTACATGGAAAAAAACAGCGAAGTTTCTTCTTCTTCGGCTTCGATGTCACGACGCAACCTCTTACGCGGTGCGGTCGGAGTCGTTGGAGGTAGTCTTGCAGCCAGTTCCATTTTTCCGCTTTCCGCTAACAGCCAAACAGATCCATGCCTGAAATGTTGCGTATCTCAGACCGGATACGTGTGGAGGATTGACGTACTCCCTGCGATGCGTTCCGATTTCCGCACCAATTTTGCAAATTTGGATCGCTTCAATAAGGGGTTGCCCGACGGTGTTCGCTTCGTCGCAGTGTACGAAACAACCATTGGACGTAGAGATGAGCCGCCATTTCAAATTTGGTTTGCTGTTGGCAGCCTGGCTGAATTCGAGAAATTGGCCAGTGCAGAAGGTATCGTTCAGTTTCACAAGGAACTCGACAAATACATCGATCCCAACTTCCGACCGACCAATGAATTCGTGACGCGCCTGAAGCCGTCATCAACTTAGAGCTTCGGTGAACTCAAGGTGAGTTGCGCAGCCGTTGTGTCGCATCCTGTGTGGCGAGCGTGGATTGCTCGCCCGCAGGCCACGTTTCCAAAAACTGCTGATAGGCTTGACGACTGCCTGCCGAGTCTCCTTGCGCTTGCAGAGTGCGGGCAAGCCAATAGGGAGAGTTTTTCCATAACACAAGCGCCTCGGTCTTTTTGAGCGCCTGTCCCTTGAGTTCGTGGATCTCCTTGAATTCACTTGCGGCTTCTGTCCACGAGCCGCATTGGAATAGAGCTTGGGCGTATGCATTGCGCACGATGATGTCATCCCAATCAGTGCGCGCGGATTTCAGGAACGGCAAAGCCTGTCTCGATTGACCTTCCGAAAGGGCTAACGCACCTCGTAGAAGATTGGCATAAGCCTGCCTGCGTCGATTGACGCGGACGGGCAGCTGAGCCTCGACTTCGTAAAGCATCTTTCTAGTTATTTCTGGTTCGTGTGCCTCGGCCGAGAGCACAGCCAACGAAGCATATTGGCTGTCCGAAAGCGGGACCTTCGGTTGTAACTTTCGCAGTAGCAAGGCGGCCTTAGGCTGGTTCCGATGCTGTAAGGCGAGCGCTGCAAGAGCGAGGCTACGAACCGAGAAGCGATCTTTGCCAACTTTGGGAGTTTCTTCCAGGAACTTTTCCGCCATCGTCCATTGGCCAGTGAAGAGCAGCGTTTGCAAGCGAGCCTCGGCTGCTTGCGCATGGGCTTGCTCGTCTTGAATGGCGAACATCCTGTCGACTTCCTTCTCAGCATTCGATACCTGGCCTGTTCCTAAATATGCCAGCACCAGTGCACCTTCTCGCGCTAGAGGCGGGTTGGCTTGGATCAGATCGATGACTTCCTGGAAGCGATTCTGAGCTAAAAGTATCTCGGCCAGATTCGTGTTGGCGAGAGGGGTGGGATCAAGCGCTGTGGATTTTCCAGCTTCAGTCAAGGCGACATCGAACTTGCGGTCAAGAAAGTATGAGAGGGCGAGATAGAAGTGACCGGTGGCGTCCTTCGGATAGAGCTTGGTGAGAACGAGGAAATTGTCGATAGCTTCTTCAAAGTCTTCATCGTACGCAGCCCGCAGTCCGAGCAACGTATAGCGCTCCCGGTTGGTTACGTGATCAATGAGATCGATCGCTTTTTCCATGTAGGAGCGGGTATTGGGGATGTCTCCTAAGTTCTTATAGACGGTGCTGAGCCGGACGTACGCCAGCGCGAAGTTGGGATCGAGACGGGTGGCGTCTCTGTAGAGAGCCGCAGCTGCTTCGTAATTGCCATCGAGATGCTCCTTGCGTGCGAGGGAATAAAGCTGCAGTGCTGGAAGGGAAGTAGTGGTGACCTGCTCCGGGAGCTTGTCATTTTTCTCCACAGACAACCGTTGTTCGCCAATGGCTAGACGGGCTTCACGAGCGACTGTGCCCAGAGTTGCCAGAACGGCGTTCTTTTCACGTGCCTGGGCGGAATGTACTGAAAGAACTTTCTGATCGGCCGGATTCAAAACGCGAACAGCCAGTAGATACTGATCTCTCAAGCGGCTTATCTCACCGGTTATCAGTAACGGAATTCCTTCCCGGATGCAGATTTTGCTGCCCATATTGGCATCAACTCTCGATCCGGCGGCACCTCCCAACATTTGCATACCGGCACGCTGTCGAGCTGCGGGGAAGATGGTGACAACGTTGGACTGTTCCAGGTAGGTGGAGAGTGCAGTACTAAGTGAGTCGTCGAAATCTGTGTCACCGGTGCGATTTTCGAAGTCCGCCACAAGAACTTGCCTAGGTTCGGAACTGCCTTTTGGATTATTTTTCCAAAAGTTGACAAACCACATTGCGGATAATGCCAAAAAGATTGGGACAAGAACTAGTGTCGGACGCCAGTAGCTACGTCGCACGGAGTGCGGAGTTGGGACGATGCGACCCGACTTCGGCAGATCCATGCGCTCGAGGTCGACCCGTAGCTCCTTTGCCGACTGGTAACGATGATCCGGATCCTTGTCGAGCGCCTTCAGAATAATGGCTTCTAGTGTTGGAGATACATCGGCGCTCAGTTCACTGGGAGGGACCGGCTCCTCGTGAAGGATTGCGGTCACCAATTCTGGTACATGCCTTTGTGGGAACGGCCTTCGTCCGGTCGCCATCTCGTAAAGCATTGCGCCGGCCGCATAGATGTCGATGCGAGGATCGGTCGACTCACCTCTCAATTGCTCCGGTGCCATGTAGGGAAGCGTTCCCGCTGCCTTCTTTACTTCACCCACGCTTTCAGTGAGCGCAGCCTCGTTGCCCTGCACCAACCTGGCTAAACCGAAGTCGAGAAGCTTAACCTGTCCATGTGGCGTAACCATAATGTTGCCGGGCTTCAGATCACGATGGACAATCCCGTGTTCATGAGCGTATTCGAGCGTTTCAGCAACCTGTGTGCCGAGCGCGATCGCTTTCTTCTCCGGCAGTTGTGTTTTGGAGAGTGTGTCCGCCAGGCTGGCGCCTTCAACATATTCCATGATCAAGAAATCGACGCCCTCGTCGGTATCGAAATCATGAATGGTAGCTATGTGCGCGTGGTTAAGCTTGGCGAGAGCTAAGGCTTCATGCCGAAAACGCTTGCGTGCGTTTTCATCGAGCAGGGCGCCGGGAGGAAGCACCTTCAGGGCAACGATCCTATCCAAGCGCAAGTCGCGCGCGCGATATACGATGCCCATGCCGCCGACACCGGCCTCTCCCAAGATTTGATAGTGACTAAGGGTTCGGCCGACTGGTTGGGAGAACGCGGCCATAGTGTTCGAATGGTAGGCCGTGGATAGGCACCGGTCAATTGGAGTATGGCTTTGACACAGCCGCTTCGGCTGTGAAATCGAGGGCTTTTCGAGATCACTCCCGTAAAATGCAGAGTGGAGGTAACGATCCGATGGTAGTTTTGGCGGTTATGTGGATGGCACATGAGTCGAAAGGTGATGAAGTTGCCCGACTCTTTCGGAAGCTCGAAGCTGAGTCGCGTATGGAGCCTGGCTGCCTGATGTACATTGTTCACCGCCATCGTTCCGACAATCTCCGATTTTTCATCTACGAGCAGTATGAAGACGATGCTGCCTTGAAGACGCATCGTGAGTCGCCCCACTTCCAGCGATACGCCGTTTCTGAGTTACCGAGCATGGCATCTCGCGCGGAAGCCGACTTGTACGTTCCGCTGACTGGCGCTTAAAATCACCGCCTTGCCGGGTCCCGATTAGCAGATGGAGGCGCTATGCCGAAGTTGGACAGGATGGTGGGATTCGTTGTGACGGCCCAGCCCGAAGAAGCCAAGGCCTTCTATGGCCGGAAGCTGGGATTTAAGTTTCTACGTGACGATGGTTTCGCGCTCGTCTTCGATGCAAACGGCACGATGTTGCGCGTAGCGAAAATGAAAACTGTAACGCCTGCGCAATTTACGGTCCTGGGATGGGAAGTGGGGGACATCGTTACCAGTGTAAGGGAGTTGACTGCTGCAGGCGTGAGATTCGAACGTTACGACTTCATGCATCCGGACGAGCTAGGCATCTGTACGTTCCCAACGGGCGACAAGGTGGCGTGGTTCAAGGATCCGGACGGAAACATGTTATCGCTTTCGCAGCATGTTTCCATCCACTAGCAAACCTCGTTGCGCTCGGAACAACAAAAGCTACTTTTTGTCGATCATCAGAACGCCGCCTCGGGCGTAGGAGTCGCGGTCAACATCAATGAACGTGATGACCACGCCCTCGCGTGCGGTGCCAGCTTCTTCGGCGATGGCATCGGTTATGCGCTCGGCGATTTTGCGCTTTTGTTCGGTACTGCGGCCTTTAAGGAGTGTGACTTGTACGTGGGGCATTGAAGACCAGTCGCTAGTCGTTAGTGATTAGTTGTTAGTAAAACCTCAGCACCGGGCGATTCCCTGATGCCGAGGCATGACATGCAATTTCATTTCTCGAGTTCGTAGCCGGCGAAGAAGAAACTCAGTTCAAAGCGGGCAGTGTCGTCTGCGTCGGAACCATGCACGGCGTTGTTCTCAATGTTCGCTGCCCATTTTTTGCGGATCGTGCCCTCCGCGGCATTCGCTGGGTTAGTGGCTCCCATCAAGTCCCGCCAATCCTTGATTGCATTCTCTTTTTCAAGTGCGAGCACCACGATTGGGCCCCTCGACATGAAGCTCGTCAGCGACTCAAAAAACGGCTTTCCGGCGTGAACGGCGTAGAAGCCCTCAGCCTGTTCCTTGGTGATGTGCAGCATCTTGATGCCGAGAAAATTGAAGCCCTTGGATTCGATGGTCGCGATGATATCGCCAACGGCGCGACGCTGGACAGCGTCAGGTTTGATTATTGCAAGGGTACGTTCGAGGGTTTTCATTCTTTCCTGTAAATCTCCTATTATGAATTCTTAAGGGCAAAGCATAGAGTGCTGATCTAAGCTTTGGCCGCTACTCCGAGAGCCTCGGCGACGGTTTCGCCGATGACCGCAGGTGTCTTCACGATGCGGATGCCAGCCGCTTCAAGCGCCTTGTATTTTTCCGCGGCAGTGCCGTGTCCACCGGAAATGATGGCACCTGCGTGACCCATACGGCGTCCAGGGGGGGCGGTCTGGCCAGCAATGAAAGAGATAACCGGCTTCTTCACGTGGGCTTTCACGTATTCCGCGGCAGTCTCCTCGGCGTTCCCACCGATCTCGCCGATCATAACGATGGCTTCGGTTTGCGGATCTTTGTTGAACAACTCCAGCGCATCGACGAAGTTTGTGCCGATGATCGGATCGCCACCGATACCGATAGCGGTGGATTGTCCGATGCCCCGCTGGGTGAGCTGGTACACGGCCTCGTAGGTCAGCGTGCCGGAACGCGAGACGATTCCGACATTACCTTCCTTATGAATTCGACCAGGCATGATGCCGATCTTGCACTTGCCGGGTGAGATGATGCCCGGACAATTTGGCCCGATCAGGCGCGAGCGGCGGTCTTGAAGATATTCCCAGACCTTGATCATGTCGTTTGCGGGCACACCTTCGGTGATGCAAACAATCAGTTCTACCTCGGCATCGGCGGCTTCCATGATGGCGTCTGCTGCGAACGGTGGGGGAACGAAGATGACACTCGCATCTGCGCCCGTCTTGTCCACCGCTTCCTGCACAGTGTTGAAAATAGGCCAGCCTTCGTGAGTGGTGCCACCCTTGCCGGGAGTGATGCCGCCGACCACCCTGGTTCCATACTCCGCACATGCCTTGGCGTGGAACGTTCCTTCTTTCCCGGTGAGCCCCTGAACCAGCAGCTTGGTGTTCTTATCGACGAGAATGCTCATGAATTCTTATGCCCCCACGCCTTTAGCTGCGGCGACAACTTTCTCGGCCGCGTCTTTCATGGTTTCCGCCACGATAAAGTTCAGACCCGAATTCTGCAGGATCTCACGTCCCTGTTCCACGTTTGTGCCCTCAAGACGAAGCACAAGCGGAAGCTGCAGATTTGTTTTTCTGGCGGCAGCTACAACACCGTTGGCCAGTGTATCCACGCGAAGAATTCCGCCGAAGATGTTGATGAGAATTGCTTTCACGTGCGGATCGCTCAAGAGAATCTCAAACGCATGGGTCACTTGTTCTTCGTTGGCGCCACCGCCCACGTCGAGGAAGTTTGCCGGATTGCCTCCGGCAAACTTGATGATGTCCATGGTTGCCATCGCCAATCCGGCGCCATTCACCATACAGGCGACATTGCCGTCGAGCTTGATGTAGTTGAGACCGTACTTTGACGCTTCCACTTCCAGCGGGTCTTCCTCAGTAATGTCGCGCAGTTCACGAATGTCGGCGTGACGGAAGAGAGCGTTGTCATCGAAGTTCACTTTCGCATCGAGTGCGAATAGGCGACCGTCCTTCGTAGTAATTAGGGGATTGATCTCGAGCAGGGAAGCGTCGGTTTCAACATATGCCTTGTACAGCGATGTGAGCATCTTCACCGCGTGCTTGGCTTCCTGCGCGCTCAATCCCAGCCAGAATGCAATCTTGTTCGCTTGAAACGGCTGAAGACCGACGCCTGGATCGACGTATTCCCTGTGAATCTTCTCCGGTGTTTTGGCGGCAACTTCTTCAATGTCCATTCCGCCGGCAGCAGAAGCCATCACGACAACGCGTGCTTCCGCGCGATCGAGCAGCATGCCAAGATAAAGTTCTCGAGCAATCGGAAGCGTCTCTTCGATGAGGAGACGTCGGACAACTCGACCTTCGGGTCCGGTCTGATGCGTAACCAGAGTCATGCCAAGCATGCGGGAAGCAATTTCTCCCGTTTCCTGCACAGACTTAGCGATTTTGACGCCGCCGCCCTTGCCGCGACCGCCCGCATGGATCTGCGCTTTAACGACCACGCCCTCTGCGCCATCGGCCATCAGACGTTTGGCTACGTCTTCGGCTTCTTCGCGCGAGGTCGCCACTTCGCCGCGAGGAACCGCGACGCCATACTTGGCCAAAATCGTTTTTGCCTGGTGTTCGTGGATTTTCATGTTTAGTAATGCAGAACCGCTGGTTCAGATTTCGACCGGGGAGACCATCAGGAACTACCGGGTCGCTCCCTGAAATCTCAAGGAGGTTAAGCGAAACTAATGATTCTATAAGACAGGCTACGAACGGGCAACGTGGAAAGGAGAAATCGAACTAGACTTCTTTTCCGCTAACAAGGATGGCAGCACCATTCACTTCTGAAGATTCATCCCCAGCCAACCAAAATATTGCATCAGCGACGGCCTGTGGCGATATCCAAATTCTCGGATCCACCTTTGGCATGGAGGTGCGATTGGCGGGAGTGTCCATTGTTCCGGGAAGGACAAGATTTGCGCGTACTCCCGACGCAGCGGTTTCGAGCGCAAGGGTCTTTATAAGCGTGACCAGCGCGCTCTTGAAGATGACGTAAGGGCCAATATTTGCGTGGGGCTGCTCGGCTGCCTTGCTGCCTACTGCAATAAATCGTCCTTTTCCAGCAGATTGCATATGTGGCACGACAGCCCTCGCCACATAGTAGGTGGATGTGAGGTTCTGGTCCTGCATTAATGCCCACGTTTTTTCATCTGTTTCATGGATTGGGGATCCCGCCGCGAATCCGCCAATGGTGTGTACCAGCACGTCAATGCGGCCTGTCCGCTGAATTGCCACATCAGCGAGGTTGATTACCGATTGGAAATCGGAGAAGTCAGTCGGCACGGCAGTGAAGTGTGAATTGGGGAACGTGTCATTCTGGATCTTGCGAGAGGCACCAAGAACTACATCGCCAGCGGCAAGAAATTTCCTGGTCACGAATGTCCCCAGGCCGCCATTAGCGCCGGTGACGATTACAACTCTGCCGGACATATTTCTCCTGGATTATGCCGAGACTGAAACTCGATTTGCGAGAGGAAGGGAAACAACGCTGTCAAACTCGCCGGTCTCGCAAGGTGATCCTGCAACATAACTGAAGACCGCATGCGTTCCATCAACCTCGATTTGATTGTAACTGACGGTGGATGCGTCGTTCCGGTGCACGCAAATGCTAAATGCGCCGCTATGAGGTTCGTGGGACTTGTGCAATCTGCGTAACCAATCGATGCTGCCGGCCGAACCGTCCTTCCATGCGGCCGCAACGACTTCGCTGCGGACATGCTCAGCTTCCACGTCCGAGATGCCGGAGGAGAACCAGTGGTGAGCTTCCCAGTTGTAGTGCAAGCGGCCCAGTCCCGTGCCCCAACGCCATTCACAAACTTCGTGATCGGATTGCGAGAACGCCAACAAGCGGAACGGCAGCACGTTCTTCAATTCAAACTCGACCAAACGCCGGTGAACTTCAGCAAGAGAACCGGCGGAGACGAGAGCAGGAATCAACTCTCCTCGGCTGCGAAGACTTACCGGCAGGGGACCACTTTCATTTCGATTCAGGACAGACAGCGTGAGCCCATCGTCATTGACAGCCATCCATGTGCCGCCAGTGGGCTCGCGAGGATAGATCGCCTTTTTGATTACCTGAGGTGCCAAGCCAGGTGCACGACTGAATTGTTCGTCGCGGTTCATGGCGACAATGTATCCACGGTTATTCGGGATGAAACTCAAGGTGCACATGGCCAACCTCGCCCGATTGAACTTGCCGTATTAGGCGCGTAATTTTGCACCTTGGAATGCCCTGTGTCAAAAAATCGTGAAGACCCGCGACAATAAGGGATTCTGGTGCTGAACGGGGTAGGTGTCCGGACACGAGATTGTTTAATAAGTGCCGCATGAATCAGAAGTGACACTCCTTTCGCCGTTCGGTTTCGCTTTCCAAGCGCAAAGTTCATCATTCCGTAACAGCTCTCGAAATAGACTCTCTACACCTGCACCGGTGCTAGGAATCGAAGTGCCAGCGAATGCATGCCTGAGGGTGTGCAACGCGCTCTCCATTGAGGAGCAAGCATGATTGATTCCGGGCGTGTACAGAACCTTGCTTCGGCAGATGCTTTGCCGACGGTGAATCACGTTGCCGCCGCTGAGATTCTTGCTCAGTGCGGCACCTATCGAGTTCGACTTGCGCTCACCGACGATGATCGTCGTTGTCTTTATCGTCTTCGGTTCCTCGTCTTCAATCTAGAGTTGAATGAAGGCCTCGACTCAGCCTATCTCAGCGGGGAAGACCGCGACCAGTTCGACGAGGTATGCGACCATTTGATGGTTGAAGATATAAGCACAGGGCGAATTGTCGGAACATATCGCTTGCAGACGGGCGATATGGCCGCCCAGAATCTTGGGTATTACAGCGCGCAAGAGTTTGATTTCACCCCATTCCGCTCGTTGGGTTCACCTGTTGTGGAACTCGGGCGTGCGTGCATCCATCGCGAATACAGGTCGTTCGAAGTTCTCAATCTCCTGTGGCGTGGTATAGCCCAATATGCTGTGGGACGTGCGTGCCGTTACTTGATCGGGTGCTCTTCGGTTACTACCCAGGACACCCAACTCGGGTCGGCAGTCTACTATCGCCTGAGAGATTTCCTGGTTGAACCTGAACTGCGCACGATTCCTACTCCCGAGTTTGCGTTCGAACTTGCACAAGACAATGGGGTACGCCCGCAGCCACCCAGGTTGTTGCGTGCCTACTTGGCTGTGGGAGCGAGAATTGGGGGGCCTCCGGCATTAGACCGAGAGTTCAAGACTATCGACTTTCTCACCTTGCTCGACCTGGAGAGAATGGCAGTCAGTGCGCGTGCGCGGTATATTCGCTGAGCATGGGAAAACTGGTTCGGTTGGCGAAGCACGGAGCAGCGCTTAAGTGGACCGTGCTTCAAGCGCTTTTGGATCATCGGCGCCGAAAATCATCTGGAGAGTTGACGCTACAACAACGCGCTGATTGGCTTCACTTCTGGTGCGGCCGGCTTCTGGATCGGTTAAGCATCGCTCGCAGTGTTATCGGTCCTACTCCACAGGCGGGATTGATTGTCGCAAATCATCTCAGTTATCTGGACATTCTTGTCATTAGTTCGCACATGCCGTGTGTTTTCGTATCAAAAGCCGACGTGAAGAACTGGCCAGTCTTCGGAACACTCACGACGATCTCTGGAACCGTCTACGTGGATCGTACAAGACGCAGTGACACGAGAAATGCCAATGACGGGATCCGCAACGCGCTTCAAAAGGGGTTGCGGGTCGTCATCTTCCCCGAAGGTACCAGTTCCGGCGGGGCAGATGTTCTGCCGTTCTATCCTTCGCTGCTGGAACCGGCGATAGAGGCTGCTGTCCCGATTACGGCGGCTTATTTGAACTACGAAGTTGAAGAGGGAAGCGTGCCTAACGACGTAGCTTATTGGGGTAACATGACCTTCTTACCACATTTGCTCCGATTGTTAACCGTTAAGAGAATCCGCGCGACTATCCGATTTGCGGCAGCTCCTCGCACATTCAATGATCGCAAAAGTGCTGCCATCGAAATGCGGACAGAGGTCTTGCGACTTCGAGAGCACGTACTTTTAGTTCAGAGAGACTGAGCCAAAGTGGCCGAGACTATTTCTTCGCCGGTGATTTCTTCTTGCTGGCCTTCCTCTTTGCCGTAGGTTTTTCTTCTACCCGTTTCACGCTTTCGGACTCAGGAAGGCCACTCGTAATGAGCGGGGCCTTTGCTTGGGGAGGAGTTTTCACCGACCCGGGTTTCAATAGTGCCTCGACTCGATATCCCGCGTCGGCAGCAGCCTTCATTCGCGATTCCAACTCCTTCTTAAGAGCTTCGGCCGCCTCTGGATCCAGCTTGGGCGCAGCTGCAATCTTCAGAGCTGCTCTAAGAGACATCCACCACAGGAAACGTTCGAAGTCTTCTTTGTTAAAGTATCGAACTCCCTCCCATTCATGGACCCCAATCAGCCACGCAACATCGGGATCATGCAACCAACTGAAGAGGGCAGTGCTCCGCCCTTCCGCATCTGTGGATGGTGCCCATGCCGCATGGGCAAAGGCAGCCCGAACTCGCGCCGCGGCGCGCCAGCGTTCATCGCCGGTCATGCCGGCCGCTGCGAAAGATTCCGCCATTACTTCACGAAGGCGCATTGCATCGAAGATCTGGGCAGAAGCTATGTCCGGATCTTCCTGGTCACAGCCGCGTCCGAGGCCTTCGAGCGCTGCCCACGCCAAGAGAACGCTCCACAAAGGATCAGCCGATTCCTCGACCGCTTCAACGGGCAGTACTGATTTCACCTGCTTGATATCACTGGAAGATATCAGTCTGACGACGGTGTCGAGATTCTTGGCTGCTGCCAGTCGACTACGGAAGAACTCGGAGGGCCTAGTGTGATCGCCAGTCCATTTTCGTTGCGGACCGAACCCTGCAACTTCAGCAGCGGTCGAGACAGAGTAGTGAACTGCCGCACTCTGCAGCGCCAGAAAGCGCTCGATCAGCTGTTCGACACTGGCGGGAGCCTTCTTTCCAGCCGTGAGTTTGGCAGCGCCATATGCATGAACCAGCTTCGGTTCCAACAGTGCCTTCAGCGCTTCATGAACGGGCTTCAGTTCCAGATTCCGGAGTTCATCGTCAAGACTGCTGACGCCGCGTCCTGCCAGACGATCACAAAGCGCGCCCCACGGCCGAACGCCTTCGTCTTTGAGGTCGCGCCAGTCGAGCAGCACTCTGCACTTGTAAGCGCCGAGTTCAACATGGATTCCGCGTTCGGCCACATCGCGGGAGCGCTGCAGAAATTCCAAGCCGGTCAATGCGTCACGATATGCGACGTACATCGATTCGTCCGAAGAAAGCGCGAAAGCCTCTCCCAAAGTTCGCTGGCGCAGCGACTTTGAGCCTTTGTCCATGTAGGCTGCAGACTGCCGGATCCAGCCGCGAGTGTCTGAAAATCGATTGTTGAAGACGACGAGGGCCCGATCGTTTCCGCGGCTGTTGGAGAACGCGTAAACGTCTTCATTAACCTGACCCGAGTCCGTGTAGAGATCGTAGAGGAGGAAGTTTTCTACTTCGGAAAACAAGTACCGGCGGTGAAGAAGCGGCGAAATCTCGCGCTCATGCCGCGCGATTAGCCAAGTATCTGCCTGTTCATCTTTGTACGCGCGGCGGAACTCCATACCATATTTTTCGGAAAATCCCTCGACCTGTCCGTGACCGAACATCGGCAGGCCGGGCAGGGTCGCCATGACCGTACAGACACCGAAATATTTGTCGCCTTTGCCGAACTGATCGACAGCGGTCCGCTCGTCCGGATTGTTCATAAAATTGACGTAGCGCTTCAGAACTTCCGGATCAAATTCGAGGGTGTTCTTGATGACGGAACGATAGTTTTTGTTTTCCTCGTCCCGCATCATGTTCATGAACGCCGAGTTGTAAACGCGATGCATGCCAAGGGTACGGACGAAGTATCCTTCAAGCAGCCAGAAAGCTTCGGCCAGTAATAGAGTCCCAGGGACTTCAGCAGCAACGCGATCGACAAGTTCGCGCCAGAATTCGTTGGGCATGAACTTGTCAAATTCTTCCTTCGTTAATCCGTGCTCCGCACGTGACGGAATTGCGCCACCGGTGCCAGGCTCAGGAAACCATAACCGCTGGTAGTGGAGCTTGGTCAAGGTCATCGCAGCGTCGAAGCGAATGATCGGGAACAGTCGTGCGACGTGAAGAATCGTTTGTGTAACGGCTTCGCGAACTTCAGCCTTCAGGTAGTTGAGCTGTGCCGTGTCATTCCAGGGAAAACTGGTTCCGTCGTTGCCGTGATAGACGTACCGGGTGTCACCACTCCAACGGTCCACCCGCTGAAAAACCACTGCCGCGTCGGTTCGATCGTAGTAGTGATCTTCAATTTTGATTTCGACACGACCATCATTCGAAACATCGGGTCCGTTGAACGTATATGCCGGGTAGGGAGGGTAGGGCAGCGACAAAAACCAGTCTGGATGCTCGATCACCCACTTGGAATCGATTCCCATATGGTTCGGCACCATGTCGCTGGCCAGTCGGATACCGCGCGCTCCTGCGCGATCACGCAGGTTGATGTAAGCAGCTTCACCGCCTAAGTCCTGCGCGATTGAGTAGTCCAGCAACGAATAAGCGCTCGCTACTGCGTCCGGGTTTCCGCACATCTGCTTGATCTTCTGTGAGGCTTGACTCCGCTCCCACAGTCCAATGAGCCATAGCGCGTTGAATCCGCGTCGCGCCATGGTGTCTAGCTCTTCGTCAGGGATGTGATCTAGACGATGGATATTGCGGGAGTATTTTTTGGACAGCTGATCGAGCCAAACATACGTGCTCTTGGCAAGCATCACGGTGTTTGGCATCCAGTGCACATCGGGACTGAACGCTTCGTACTCGTAATCCGACTGTTGCTGGCCAGTCTTTCGGTAGCGCGGAATCGCTGCTTCGCTGGAGTCGCCACGCTGATCCCACCCCGGTCCGCCGGTTCGCGGATCAACAGGTGGATGGAAGCGAAGCCATATCGCGACTTCCTCTTCCTTCAACACGTCCATTGCTGTTAGCAATCGACGCACAAACTCGCGGAGCAAAGGTGTCCACTTCTGCTGAATGAAAGCTAGCTGTCCGGAAAGGGAATCGGGCGCCGCAAGTGCGGGAGCGCGCAGGAGATCGACAAGGTTCTGATTGTCCGGACCAAACCTCGGACGTGTTTCAAAGTAATCACGCAAACCGGAGATAATTTTTGAGTACGCGGTCTGAGTCTCTAATTTTGTGTCGTCGAAAAGTTCTTCATAGGGCTTAAACGCAGGATTGGCGTTTGCCAGCCACAGCATGATCATCTCTTCCAAAGCGATTGCACGATTCGGTATGTTGTTCGTTGAATCTTCCAGCCATTGACGAGGATTTTGTTCTCCACGATAGACCGAGAGTGCAGGAAATTCGTCCGTGAACTCGATCAGAGTTCGGTCCAGGGCTTCGCGTCCGAGCCTAGCCTCAAAAAAGGTCAACGCATCGAGCATTGCACGCGGATCGCGTTCTTCCCGGTACTGCTGCACGAGAGTATGCAGGGCCTCATCGATCAATCCCATCGCGTTCAATGCACCGGGATTAACGGCGCGCTCCGGACGCTGGTCGGCACCACGAGCCAGGTTCATCTTTTGCGCGAACTCACGACTTGCGCTTAGATCTGCAAAGACAACATTGCCGGAAATGGAAAATAGCTCACGGGGAAAGTCGTAACGGTCACGAGCCGATCGCGACACGTGGAACTCGAACGTCGGCTTGGCGTACATTGCGTCGGAAGTATAGCAGGGTGAACGCATGATCGATCGTCAGACAGAAGCAGGTTAGATGCGAGTTCCACGGAGCTGTGCCGCAAAACGGAAGGCGGTCGGGTGACCGCCTGATCAAAGGAGCAGAGCTGTTATTCGGAAGCGACGGTGTTCTTGGCCGGTGTCTGCGGTGGTTGTGCACCGGCTCTCGCCCATTCCGGGGCGATGGATTTTATCTTCACTGTCTTCGCAGGGATTCCGGCAACAATGTGGAAGGGCTCTACGTCTTTGGAGGCGACTCCCATCGAACCAACCATGCCATGCTCGCCTACGTTGACGCCGCTCAGCACGACGGAATGATAAGTTATGCGCGCCTTCGGACCGACCTGCGTCTTGTGATTGTTAACGATGAAACCATCGTTCAAATCGTGCGAGTGCGAATAGATGTTCGCGTAGTCCGAAACCGAGCTGCCTTCCTTAATGATGATTTCTCCGCGGTCATCCAGTAGCACGTACTTGTGAATCGCGGTATTCGCTTCGATTGTCAGGTTGTAACCGAACGATACCTCGACGCCGTGGAATATCTTTACGTTCTCGCCGACGTGTTTCAACACATGTCTCGCGATCATGTGGCGAACGCGGAAACCGAGCCAGTGATTGAGCCCAACGGGAGAACGGTCAAACATCATCCAGAACCAGATGAGGGGCTTACGTTCAGCGTACTTTTGGGCGTCCACATCGCCGTAGTATTCCGGCTCAAGCGTCGCGTTTCGCGGATCGAAATTGTGAATCATCGCCAGCGCTGCCATCGGAGTCGTCGGTCCGGGCTCTTCATAGGGGCGGCCCAGATACAGCTCATGGAGCGCGTTGCGCACGACCACGGACCGGTGGTCGACATCCTTGTTCTGAAATTGCCGATCCAGTTCAGCAATCCAGGCTAAATAGTTCTTTTCCGCTTGCGCTGTCGGCGTAAGCACACGGTAATCGTATCGAGGCATATTCCGTCTCTAAATTTGATTGAAACCCGAGAGTGTTACAAATTATCTCACGTCAAGCACGTGAGACTCGCCTGCTTAACTAACTGCGGGCACATGGGGAATGGTTTCGCCAGAGTGTTACTTCTGAGTCAAGGTTACCTGATGTGAGCCGACTTCGGCTGTATCGATCTTATAAGGAAGGTCGAAGCTGGAGTCTAGTCCGAGCTCCGGATGTTTTGGCTTGATGTATTTGTCCGCAAAGTATTCCAAAGCCATTCTCGGTACAGTGATTCCGTCGATCGAGACCGATTGGATTTGAACCAGTCCCTTGCCGTTTGCGGCTTGAGCATTTGCTTTCGCCTTCACCTCATGCGTTCCGCGAAAGAGTCCAAGTAGTGGGTTGCTCGAGCTGGCACCAGCCGTTATCGTGTCAAAATCAACGGTTGCTGTGCCGTTGATGATTCCAGGCTCAGCGCTGAGCTGAAGCTTCTGAACACCTTTCGGCAACTCAGCGTCGGACGATTGCAGCCATGTATTTAACTCATTTTCCTTGATGACGGTGGGCGTCTGATCGGGCTTTTCCTTGGACCCGTTCTCGACGATGTGATCAAACTTCTTCTGCACGGATTGGGCCTGCGCATCGTACATGGCTTGCGTGGAAGAGCCTACCGGCGTCTTAGTCTGTTGCGCCAGCACGAATGCACATGAAGTCAGAGTGACAATTAAAAAGAGTATTCGCATCTACCTTAGCGCTGCTTGTGTTTCCGGAACCTTCAGCGGCGACACTTTCGGTCGCTCCAGTGTCCCTGAAACCGAGAAGCCGGGTGCACCATCGCGCGCCAGCTTCAACTCCAATTCTCGGCCCAGAGATGCGGTCCCGCTCACAACATAGATGCTGTTCGGTGCCTGTAATTTGCTTTCGCGAATCGACACAATTCCATTCTTCAGCTCCAAACTCCCGGTGAACATACGAAATTGCAGTGGTTTACCGGTGGAATCGAGGTCAATATGATGTAAGACGCCGTCACGCCACTCGAAGGACGAGGTACCTGCGGCAGAGGAGATGATGTCTTCAGCAGTCCAGCCCGCGGCGTTCCCTTCATAACTGGCATTCAGCTTTCCACTCGCCCACGAGTCACGCATCAAAAGAGCCACGTTGGCGACGGTGACGTTTTGGAATACTCCCTTCGAGGAGTACACCGGAGAGTTCCCGCGGGTATTGGCGACAACATCTCCTGAGTATTTCCCGCCTAGCACATCTGCGGAGATGTTGCTGAGACGAAACTCGTCGGGCGCAATCTCAAGGTTGGACGTGAACCGAGCCGCTGTGATCCCCTTCAGCACCAGCTTTGCTGCCGATACTTTGCCGGTGGCATGAATTTCCGGTAGGCTCTGGCGTTTTGAGCGCGTGACCGTGTCGGCAATCGCCGCATACCATGGGCGGCTTTGCGCCTTTGGGTTGATCAGCGCATTCACTTCATCCACATTCAGTTGGTCGGCATTGACCTCAAATTTGACACCACAACTCGTTGCCCCCGGCTTTTCGAGCGTGCAACGCTTGGGCCAGAAAATTGAAAACTCCAGGCTGCTGTGTACGCGGCCGAATTCTCCGACAGCTTTTGCAATCCCAAAATACTCGTTCGCCATGAACGTGCCATTTGGGAATCGCAATGGCGAAGACACGCCGCTGATCTTTGCCGTTACCGAACTGAGTTGCGCATCGGCGACGAAGTCGGGCAGCTTGAATCCCTCCCATTCCCCAGCAAGTTGCAGACGTCCGCGAGCCAAACCGTTGACCTCGACAGCAGTCGTGGGTAATCCGATCAGCTTTCCCAGTTCGAGCATTCGACCCAATTCCGCTTCACCGTTGAGCGCCAAAGTGAATCCATTGCGTGAAACCCATCCATTCACGGTCGCTGGTGTCGCTCCCTTCATCGGCAGAAGGACGGGCTCCCAGGTAAGAACTGTGTTTTCTGAAGGCATTTCGAATTCAGGCTTCCGTGCCCGGGTTTTTTTGGCTGGCTCGTTTGGTTTCACCGGAGTGGCTGGCTGGGCGGTGTGCGCTCCCGCCAGACGCCATTTGATGCTGTCGAGTTTCATGGGTTCGCTAAGCACACCAGCCTGGAACTGAATCTCCGACGTGACACCATCGCCGTTCCAGATGCGTTCACCCGCTTGATCGGTGTGAACAGCGAAAGAGCCGCTAATAGATCCGGTGGTGCTGATGTCTTCGGGGATGTTTTTCTTCATCCCTCTGGCCGCTTGTGCAATGAATTGAACGGGGACATTTTCGATCTCTACTTCCACGTCCAGAGCCTGCTTTTCAGCGCCCATGGAAAATTTGCCTTTTGTGAGCACGACTCCGCGTCCCATTGGCGACTGGCAATACAAATCGCGTACGCTTCGGTCGCTCAAGCTATACTTCGCGTCACAATGAGTATTCAGCGAGACTGAATCGCTCATGGCGATGTCATAACGACGAAAATTATCGACGCGCGCATCGGCCGAGATGTTCAAGTCATCGGGGCGGCCGGTCACCGTGGCACTCGCCCGGACGCCACCGCGCAATCCACGATCTCGACCATAAGCAAGAGTCGTCAATTGTCCAAGCTGACCGTCATCCCACCACAAACGTAACGACAGCGGCGTGTCGCGAAGTTTGCCGGCGCGATGCCAATTGCCTTCCATTTTGAAAGTACCGGTGTCGCTGAGGTTCGCATCCGTGCGAATGGGACGCGCCTCGAGACGCATTCTCCACTCGTCCTCTGAAGCAAGCCATAAGCCGAAATCAGCTTCGCCGAGTGCGTAAACCTTTTTCTCCTGTCCGAGTTTGAGGTTGATTCGTCCACCGGTTGCTTCGATGTAGGGAAACCTGGTTCTTGTCTCCGGGCGAGTTTTAGCCGTTGGTGCGGAGGGCACTTGGCGTGCTCGTTCCAAGAGAGACTCCAGGTTCCAGCGTCCGTCATTTGCTCGCACAAGGTTCAGGCTGGGATAAGAGAGTTTCAGCGATGAGATCTCTAGGCGACCTCGCCAAAGAGAGCTGACGTGCAACGTCGCGAGCACTTCATCGGAGCGAAGCATCGGCTCGGCGCTGATGATGGCATCATCGCTGACGACAAGTTTGTGCAGGAGCAGCCCAGGCTGAGGAAACGTTTGAAGACTGATGCTCTCAACAGTGACTTCACGGCCAAGTGCATCGGTGAGAGATTTGGCTACGGAGATGCGATAACGGTTCACGTTTATTAACGGGACAGCAAACAGCACTACGAAGACCAGAGCTGCTGCGCCGTATACCACTCGTTTTTGAGAACGTGAAAGCAATTTAGATCGTGTCGAGGCGAGCACCGCTTAGCTCTTGTAGCGGACCGGCACCGATTAGAGGAAATCTATCTCACCAGGTGGAACATGCGGTTCCAGCGCGTCTCGCTGAAAAAGTTCACGACGACACTGCCGATAAACTTAATTCGATCAACCCAGGCCGTCTTAAGGTACTGGTCTTTCGGAGTGATAAATGACCAGTAGATGACCATTGGTCGACCAACCACGTTCTCTTTTGGAATAAATCCCCAGAAGCGGCTGTCGTAGCTTTCGTCGCGATTATCGCCCATTCCGAAATAGCTGTTCGCCGGAACCACAAGCTCACCATTCTTTATGTGCTGCCCCATGGTGAGGTTCCATTCCGGAGTCACATTGGATCCTTCCAGCGGCGACACGGTAGGGAAGTCATCGCGGTAAGGATTGTAGTTGGCTAGTTTCCGAATCACGTAAGGCTCGTCGACCTGTTCGCCGTTACGAAACAACTTGCCATCCGCCAAATGAAAGCGATCACCCGGAACCCCAATGATGCGTTTGACCACGAACAGGCCCGGGGTTTCGGGCGACAAAAAGACGACGATGTCGTTCCGATGAACCTCGCGGTAGGGGATTATCGGGAACCAGTTGGTTCTTGGTGCTGGTGTGACGCGATCCACGAAGACGTGGTCGCCGATGAGCAGCGTGTTCTCCATCGAACTCGACGGAATCTCAAACGCCTGCAAGCAGAAAGTGATGATGAAGAGTCCGACCACGAGAATACTCGCCATGGAGGCGACAAATTCCATCGGGGTTTCTTTCTTCTTCTCCGGACGTTCTCCGGACGTTCTTTTCCATTTCAACAAATGTTCTTCCTATTCGAGACTAGCGCACGATCGTGATGGCTCGCTTCCAGCGAGTGTCACGAAAGAATCTCGTAAACACATTGCCTATGCGATCAAGTTTAGCATCCGCACTTCCGTTGTCTTCGTCCCTAGTTTCTTCCTGCGTCATCGACCAGTAAATAAGCAAAGGACGCCCCACGACGTTTTCTGCCGGGACAAATCCCCAGTAGCGGCTGTCCAGGCTGTCGTCGCGATTATCACCTAAGACAAAGTAACTATCTTCCGGGACAATCAACTGCCCGTCTTCCGTCAGTTTTCTCATCTGAATCCACCAGCGCGAATCCACGTTCCCGGAGATGTATTTGGAAGTAGGGAAGTCGTCGCGGAAGAAGTCATGATCCGCTCGTTTGTGTACGACGTATGGTTCGTTCAGCGGTTGCCCGTTTAGAAGGACTTGCTTATTGGAGATTCGAACCCGATCACCCGGTAACCCAATCACTCGCTTTACGAAATGCTGAGCTGGTTTGACCGGATAATGGAAGACGACGATGTCACCACGGTGAATTTTGTCGTACGGTTCCATGAACCACCAGAAGCCCCCGTTCGAATACTTCACCTTATCGACGAGCAGATAGTCGCCAACCAGCAACGTATCTTCCATTGACGAGGAGGGGATGATGAACGCCTGCACGATGAACGTCATCACGAACGACGCGATCACCACCACACTGAGCAACCATTGCAGCATTCCCGTGGTGCCTAGTTTTTGCGCAGGTGATTGGTCCGGCCCCGGGGCCAAGTCAGGGGCCTGGATAGACTCGGTTTGTGGCACAGCTTGATTCACAATTTCGCGCTGCTACGGCTCTTTTGCAGCGAGGACAAATATTCCAGCGCCTCTTTGGCGGCAGCCTGTTCGCCTTTCTTTTTTGTTCCGCCTTCACCCTGTGCGGTGTAAAGAGGCTTGCCGTGGCTATCGCGACGGATCTTCACCTCAATGGTGAATGTCTTGTTATGTTGCGGACCATGTTCGCGCACAATTGAATATGAGGGCTGCTGCATCTCGAGCGAATGCGCCGCTTCCTGCAGCGCTGATTTGTAATCCGTGACCGGAAGCGGCATATCCGGCCTTCGGCGACGAAGCTTCCGCAGTTCCACGCCAATGATTTTGTCGAGAATAAATTGCCGTGGTTTCTCGAGCCCTGCATCCAGGTACATTGCTGCAAGCAGTGCCTCGAGGGCATCTACCTGCAGCGCGGTCTTGTCACGGCCTCCGCTCATTTCCTCGCCACGACCCAAGCGCAAATAGCGGCCAATCCGAAGCTTCTTCGCTGCCAGGATCAGATGCTTTTCACTCACCAGGTAGCCGCGGAGCTTTGAGAGTTGTCCCTCGTGATAGAGGGGAAAACGCTCATAGAGTTCCTGGCTGGTGACGAGCCCGAGAACTGCATCTCCCAAGAACTCAAGTTGCTCGTTGTCACCGATGGTCACTTCTTCGCCTTTGGCGGATTGCTGAGATTCGGTTTCGCGTGCGAACGAACTGTGTGTCAAGGCCAATTCCAGGAGGGAACGGTTCCTGAATAGGTGGCCAATGGCTGCTTCGAATTTTCCGAGATCGGGAGCTTTCATTCAAAGTGCCCCGCAGTTCGATTGAACTGCGGGGCGGCAGATCTATTTAGGTGTTGTGGGTGAAGCCGGAGCCGTCCCGGGCTTTGCTGCCGGAGGATTCGAAGCACGCTGCTTCGCGCCGTCACGTTCCTGCACACAATATTGGTTCACCGGATGCCCCTGGGAGTACTCAACGCACTTGGCAGCAGCCTGAGAGGCGTCCGCGTACTTGCCCTGACGATCAAGAGCCAACGAAAGCTGGAACCAGGAGATCGGATCCGGTTGGATGCCAGAGAACGAGGTCGCTTTTCGGAGTGCCTGTTCCGCCGCCGCAAAGCTATTGTTCACGAACTCAGATTGCCCAAGAGCTGCGTACGCCATCGACAGAACGGTGTTCTTGTAGGTTTCGGCTTTGTCCGCCGGGTAATTGGCTGGGACACCGTTGCCCGAATTCATTAATTCAATGGCGTGGTTCGCGTCTTTTTTCGCTTCGGCGATGCGCTCTTCCTTGTCAAGATCGCTCTCGCGGGTGCGGTTTGCGAGGACTGACGCAACCGTCACCAGAGCGACCGGGTTGTCAGGATCGTACTGGATGGTCTTGCGTCCAACCTCGACTGTTTTATCGCCGTTATTCGCGTTTTGATATTGCAACATCAAGTTCTGGAAGAGGGGAGCGCGCAGTTCACTGTCCGGATATTGCTGCGCAAAGGCTGTTGCTGCTTGTTCCATAGAAGCCGGATCGGGCTTCGAGGTGGCGTCTTGATAGGCCTTGAACTCCTCCTGAGACTTAGCTTGAGGCTGGCGCTTCCCGGTCGGAGCTGCTGGGGCTTGTGCTCCCGGAGTCGCCTGGCCGGCCGGTGCTGGGGTGGTCTGCGCCCCTTGCGCGGGCGCAGGCGTGGCTTGAGTCTGCCCCGCCTGTCCAGCCGTTTGTCCGGCAGAGGACTGAGGTTTGGAATCGCCGCCGGTCTGGGCTATTGCTAATCCCGACGCAGCCATCAATGCGAATATCGCAACAAACTTATTCATGATCTCTCCTTGTCTTTTGGCCACCGACTGCGCCGGCTGCCATTAATGCTTATCCTGCTCAGATGAGTCTTGTCGCTCGTAAGGTGACTTCAACCCTCGCTCTGCTGCCAATTTGGTCTGCGGGGTGTCGTCTCCAGCCCGGAGCGCGGCTTGATAATGCTTCACGGCCAGGTCCCGTTCCTGGTCTACATCGTAAATGCGTCCTAGATAGATGTGCGACCATGCGATCAATCGCGGATCCTTTCCGGTTTGCAGCGCGCGTTCAAAGTACTGGATAGCGTTGTCTTTATCGCGATTCAGCGTGGCAATCTGACCCAATACCAGGTACGCCTGCGGTGATTCTTCGCTCTTTTCTTCGGCTACTTGGTGTGCGAGCTTCTCTGCACCTGCAAGATCGCCCTGACGTATCTTCTCCTCAGCAACATCAATTCGCGTCTGCTTTTTCGAAGCCGCAGGTTGCACCACTTCATTACGCGAGCGGTTCACAAACTGAGTCTCAGCAGCAATTTTCCGCTGCTTCCCAATGTCCACGTAATAGAGCCAGTCCGGGAATGCGTCTTTGAGGCCCGTGGGTTCCTGCTCGAATTTCACCAGCGAATCATAGAAATAGGAAGTGAGCACAAACCCTTCGCTCATGTCGACGGCCACTTCTCTTTCTCTCTTGGTTTCAGCAGCTTTACCCCCAGGAATCGAGCGTGCCTCAATTGCGCGGATCAGCGATTCTGTCACCAACAGGGCCGCATCACGTTTGTAGCTGTCATCGAGCGGAGCGTTCTGAAGGTCTTTGAGCAAGGGTTCTAGACGTTTCATCGCGGCCGGCCTTTTGAGTGCGAGCGGATCAAGCACGAAGTGTAAATATGTGTGACGGACTTGATCCATCGGCAATGTGCCGTTCGTGGGTGAAGTCACCAGGAAGTAATCGTCTCCATAGTTACGGGCATTCACTTGTCCGGGAGCTGCGAGTGGTTCCAGGTAGATTACGAATTGACGTCCAACGTAGCCCGAAATTGGCATCTTCAGGTAAACGTCCGTACTCAGGACCATGTTCGCCAGCGGCGCGTGGATTTTCTCAATCAACTGCTCGTAGCGCGGCTGCAGATCGGAATAAATTTTTCCCAGGTTCGTGAGTGCATAGAACTTGGCAACCAGCGGAGCGAAGCCAAGTACGTAGGACGCGTCGGGTGGCAAATCCGCTTCTTTGATTCGCGGCTTGAAATCAGGTGCACCACCCAGATTTATGGCTAACGAAACATATTGCGAAAGTTCACGGTTGGCATCCGGAGCCTGGTGATCGCGATAAAACACGCACATCTGTCGTACCGCCTCTCCGGCCTCAGGTGTGCGCGAGATCGCCCTCGCTACCAATCCGCGAACGTCCGCTCGAATCGGATCCGACGTGCCGAGGCCATCGTTGTAGCCGCACGTATTCATGGCCGTGAGCACAGAGAACAGCGTCTCGCTCGGCTCGAAATCGATTTTGCTTTTCTGCTGGGCGGAAGCCGTAGATCCGATGAACAGGGACAACGCTACGGGAAGAATCCAACGCAACTGCAGCACAACCCTCCTATGAACTTCGGACGGAATACAAAAGTTTACGGATTCCGCGGTAACACGGTCAAACCAATATCTGTCTGTAAGTGGGCTGGACATTTCGATGCAGAGGAAAGCCGTCATAGCTGTTCCACTATGACGGCCGGTTGCGGTCGATTTCTCTCGTTATCCCTTTACGTTGATGTGCGAAAACGAAAGCACAACTCGTCCGGTGGTCGGCCGTCCAAAAGATGTTGCCGGGCGAAAAATCGTGAAGATCAACATGTTCTTCAGCTGCTGATCAACCTGCACGGCACCTTCAGGCGACGACAAAACTCTGTATTCCTGCACCCGCCCATTTGCGTCCACAATTGCTTCCAGAACTACCGAGTCCGACGAGATGTTGTTCGAAAGGCCGAACGGCGCCATCGACAGTTCCGGTGGCGTGTACAGCATGGTCTGAACAGGAACATCATTGCTGAGCGTGGGTATAGCGAAGAAACCAATAAGCAGGCCGAAAATAACGATCGCGCTCAACAACCCAGCAGTTGCAGGAACCATAAACGCGTTCAAAGCGGAGTCCAGCCGGAAACGCAACATCGCGAGCGGACTTTCACGCACAGCCGATGCTTCCCGCGAGATCGCCAGCCGAACCTTCAATGCCAGGTCCGCTGGTACTGGCTTGCGGCCAACCACCGACAACATCGACTTGGTCTGACGCAGATTCGCCAACTCCGTAGAGCAACGAACACACGTCTTCAAATGCTCATCGATTGTTCGCGCCTTTCCAATCTCCAGCGCGCCGTCCAAATGCGTCGACAACAACGGTGTTACTTTCACACAGTTCATGACGTAGCCTCGACTTCCCGGCCTCGATGCCGTAGAGGTGAGGGAACCACTTCTGAATCTCGCAAGTAGCGCTCCAGTTTTTTCTTCAACGCTTCTCGTCCTCGCGTGATTCGAGATTTCACCGTTCCCATGGTGGTCTCGGTGACCTCAGCAATCTCCTCGTAAGACAACTCTTCAATATCCCGCAGCACTAATGCCGTCCGATACGGTTCACCGACTTGGGCCAGCGCTAATTCCACCTTCTCGCGCAACTCAACTCGAGCACAATCTTCGAACGGCGAACAACTGTCGTCCACCAGGCTGTCTTTTACCGCTGCCATCGGTTCGAAGTTCTCGTCTTCTATGGAATTCTCCATCGAAGTCTCTTTCGACTTATGGCGGAACCACCAGCGTCGGCGATTCGACGCCTCATGTACGGCAATCCGATAAATCCAGGTTTTCAGGCTGGACGCACCATTGAAGTGCTTCATTCCTCGAAACACCTTCAAAAAGACTTCTTGTGTGGTATCGGCTGCATCCGCGGAGTCATTGAGGATGCGGTAAACAAGGTTGTATACCGGAGGCTGGTACTGGGCAATTAACCACGCATAGGCCTCTTCCGATCCAGCCTTTAACTCGGCAACGATCGCGGATTCTTCCCTCCGCACGGGAAGTGCGCCTGCTAAATCACCCAAGGTTGCTGCTCCCGCCATGGCTCTCATGGCGTCACCTCCAACATTAGCAGGTTGTAACTCCGACAACAACAAACCGCCGCAACCACAAGCGAAACAGCTTGCCGTCCGTGTCCATCCGGCACAAAACGACTACATACGTATAGACCCCATCTGTGACCAAAATGTTCCCAATAAAATCAGGCATTTACCGGCGGGAAATGCGGCCGGGACCGAACGTTTGAGGAATGAAAAGGACGGGGTTAGGTTAAGCCGTCCCGAGCGGTGTCACTTCATACTCTTGATGAGGCTGTTCTTCTGCATCCTTCTCGAACAGCACTGAGAAAAACTTGAACGCGACGATCGGAATCGTGATGGCGCACCCCAGTGCACCGATCCCAAAAAGGACCATCCAAAAGCCGAAGAAAATCGTATGTAGCATAACCAGTCGCCAATTTACCGTGAAGCCATTGCAAGTCTACTGCGGTTTGGACGCAGGGGGACTCGCGGATGTTGCTGCTGGTTTCTTCTTCGGCGTCTTCTTCGCTGGAGTCACATCGTCGACTATGACTCGGGCCGGTACTCCGTTCGAAGCCGCCGCTGGTTGAGGTTTCGGCTGCGTCCGAAGACGCACGACAAGCGCGTCCTGATTTGCCGCCAATAGCTCTAGCTCCTCTGCGACCGTACGCCTAACGTTCTCCCAATTCGCAGTGTCGGTTGCCAGAACTCGGTAGTCATCCTTGGATCCGAACGCGCCTGTGTTCTCCGTGACGGTGGCCAAAACGTCATACACGGCGTTCATATTGCGATAGAGCTTCACCAGCGCCGCCACGCTCGCAGGATTCTGCCGAACTTGCTGGACCAGCGTCGGCAAAGCCGCATTCAGATTGCGCTGCAAAGACTGTATGTTGTCGCGAACCTGATCTTTGTTGCGACCATCTGTCTTCCATTTGTCAACGCGCACACTGTCCAAATTGCGGACTGCGGATTGCGCTACCTGGTCGAGGTCGGTAAGCGCTTGTGAGAGCGCATACGGCATCGGCGGAGCCACACCAACTGATGGCGCCGCTTCCGGCTGGGGAGCGGGAGCAGAATTCGGAGCGGCAACTTGCGACGGACAAAACGTCGCAGAGAGAACAGCCACAGCAAAAAGAGCTTTAAGCATCGTAGGACAGCGCAGCAATCGCGCCGTATTAATTAGATGTTACAGCAGCAATCGAACTTTTTCACGTACCTGCAGAACGATGGCTTGATTCACGGAACGTGATCAGACTCTGTATTCCTGATCCGAAAACAAGCGGCTGCTCTTTGGCCGATCCGGCTGCGTATCGTGCTGCTGGTTTGGTTCTCGCTTCAGGAACAGGAACAGGAGTGCCATTAGCAGCACGAATCCCAAGACTGCTAACGCCACGGCTGAGGCACTTGATCCGCGTCGGGGAAACTTCGTCTTTCCAAAGTCTGATTGCGCCATAAGCAACAGATTGGATGCCGTGGGTGCCTTGGTGTGTGCCTAAGCGAGCGAATCTGCTAAGGTCGAGTTTGACTGCGAGTAGCGGTTAAGAGAAAATACCCGTGTCCCGCCAAGTGGGCCTGTGGCGCAGCTGGGAGCGCGCTTCCATGGCATGGAAGAGGTCGTCGGTTCGATCCCGACCAGGTCCACCATTTCTTTTCTGTAGGTTACCCGGCTTTCTTGATCTCACCACTTCCTCCTCCAACCCAAGATTCAATTTGAAGCCGCTGTTTTGGCCACTTTGATGGCCTCGAGAAACTTCGACTGAACCTTGATTTGTACGGCGTTGTTGCGATGGATGTACTTCGCCCTCTGAGCGACCCCGGCGAGTTTATTTAGCCTCGTTCCATGGAAGCGAGAAGGAAAACACAGACCCATTTCCGACCTGGCTGACTACGCCTATTGTTCCTCCATGCGCCTCAATTATCGTTTTGCAAATAGCGAGTCCCATCCCTGTTCCGTGCGCTGCGAATCTCTGATTCCGTCCCCGATAGAACTTGTCGAAGATTAGCGCTTGTTCGAACGAATCAATTCCTGGACCGTGGTCGGCAATCGAACAGACAAGATAGTCACCCTCGACTGTTGCGCTGATCCTGATGGGGCTTTCAGGAGGTGAATACTTGGCTGCGTTTTGGATGAGATGAATGAGAACTTCTGCGATGCGTTGGCAGTCCATCATCACTGAAGGCAAGTCGTCCGGGATGGAGACGGTGATGGGGTGCGGCTGAATCGTCGTCTTGAGTTCATCTAGGGATGAATCAACTGGTTGGCGGATCGAATGAGGACCTTTTTCAAGCTTAAACATGCCAGAGTCCAGTTGGGACATTTCCGCGGCCTCGCCAACCAGGCGATTCAGTCGATCAGTTTCCTCGTCTATGACGGTTAGCAATTCCTGCCTTTGATCTTCGTCGAGGTTGCACTGGGCGAGCAACGTTGTCACGCTGGCCTTAATTCCGGTTAAAGGCGTCCGGAATTCGTGGGTAACTGAATCAAGCAGCGCCGAGCGCAACTTTTCGTTCTCCTGGAGTGCTCTCGTCTTGGTTAGCTCTTCGACCGCATTCACTCGCTCGATGGCAATTCCAATGAGACTCCCAATGGCGTCTAAAGTCTCGCGTGATGGAGGAGATCCGGCGATAGCTAATGCGCCGGTGGTTCGTATTCCAATGCGAAGGGGTATATACGCAGCTCGGACTTCGAGAGCTGGCTCTCCTCGAGCGATCGTCGCTCGCAGCTTGCCGCTATCAAGCGTGACATTCGGGTGAGAGTTATAGGTAGTGTCACGCGATGTGATTCGCAACATTGCGCTTTCAGTACCAAATGTATCTGTCACCATGGCTGGAATTCTATTGAGCAATGACAGAGTGGTCTCTGCCGTCAGTAGCGACTGGCTGAGGGCATAGAGTCTCTCAACTTCAGTGCGCCTCTGATCGGCCTGCGCGGCCTCGCGTCGAGCCCGTTCCGACAGATTACTGGCGACGATCGCGGTGATCAGAAACACGAAGAGGGCAATCCAGTTCTGGGGATCTACAATGGTCAAGGTACCGTATGGCGGCAAAAAGAAGAAATTAAACGCGGCCGTCGCGACTAATGAGCAAACGGCGGCGATGCGAAATCCCCAGTAGGCAGAGACGAACAGAATCAGCAGCAGAAACGTGAGGGCGACCGTGGTGGGATTGACGTGGAACAAGAGTCGGTAAACCGAGGTGATTGCCACCACAGCAGCAATCGACGCGATATACCGCGCCACCGTGCGTGTTCTCGCCATGAACGCATTCTAGCGCTTACGAAATTTTTATTTCGTAAAGATACAATTTCCCTGCATGCCCAAGAGCCCTGAAGCCTGGTTGGAGGAAGTCGCTTCGACAAAAGCCCACGGTGTGTTCAAGCTTTTCCTCGGCTATGCGCCAGGTGTTGGGAAGACATACGCCATGCTCAGCGAGGCGATCCGCCGATACAGCCGTGGCGAGGATGTGGTGGTCGGAGTAGTGGAAACCCATGGGAGAAAGGCCATAGGCGAACTCGCACAGAAGCTGGAAATCGTTCCGCGTAGCAGAATCGAATACAAGGGAACCATGTTCGACGAGATGGACCTGGAAGGTATCTTGCGGCGTAGGCCCCAAGTTGTGCTCGTCGACGAACTTGCTCACACAAACATCGATGACACTAAGCATCGCAAACGTTACGAAGATGTCATCGAACTGCTCGATGCCAACATCGACGTGTTGTCCACGATGAATGTCCAGCACATCGAAAGCCTTGGACCAACGGTCGCGCAGATCACAGGTGTGCAGGTGAGAGAAACCGTTCCGGACTGGGTGATGAAACGGGTAGACGAAGTTGTCATGGCTGACGTAACTCCGCAAGCATTGAAAAAGAGAATGCAGAGGGGAGACATCTATCCGGTCGAACGCGCAGAACGTGCGTTAGGCCACTTCTTCCGTCCCGGGAACCTCATAGCTCTTCGCGAACTTGCACTGAAACAGGTCACCCAAGTGGTAGACCGCAGCCTCGATCAGTACCTCGCCAAAGAACAGATCGAACAGGCTCCCACCGTCCGGGAGCGAATCGCGGTTTGCATTAGTTCCAATCCGGCCGCCCAATATTTGATCGCGCGTGGATCGCGAATGGCGCAAGCAATGGGCGGTGAGCTATACGTCGTGTATGTGGATATTGGGCAGGACTCCAGCCCCGAAGACCAGAGGACCTTGGCTGAGAATCTGAGGTTTGCGGAAAACCTAGGAGCTCGCATTCATCGGGCAACTGGCAAAAGCGTGGCCGAAGCGGTGGCGGCATTTGTGCGGGGAAACCACATCACGCAGGTAATCTTTGGGCGATCGGCGCGGAGCGGATGGCAGCGGTATCTTTATCTCTCGGCGATTCACAAGTTTCTTCGTGATGCTCCTGCTGTCGACGTCCACATCGTCACTCAGGAGGTACGGTAATGCCGGAGCACTCCCGCATCCTGGTGGTGGATGACGAATCACAGATCACGCGGGTGTTGCGGACCAGCCTTGGCGCCCACAGGTATGACGTGCGCGTGGCGAACGAAGGCGAAGCCGCCCTAGAAATCATGAAGGACTGGACACCAGACCTGGTGATAACTGACCTCCAGATGCCGCGAATGGACGGAATCACGCTTTGCCGGGAGATTCGGGCCAGGTCCGAGGTTCCAATCATCGTCTTGTCAGTGAAAGGCGATGATCCGACCAAGGTTAAGGCTCTCGATCTCGGGGCCGACGATTATGTTACGAAGCCCTTCAGCATGAACGAGCTGCTGGCGCGGGTGCGCGCCAATCTCCGCAGAGCGCCCGCCACCGGACCCGAACAGCGGATTCAAGCAGGGGATTTCGACATCGACCTCGACGCTCACACCGTCAAAGTTAAGAGTCGCGAGGTTCACCTGACTCCCAAGGAGTTCGATCTGCTTGTCTATCTTGCGCGCCATTCCGGAAAAGTGGTGCAACATCGGACACTGCTGGGAGCGATTTGGGGTTCCGAGAACACCGAACAGCCGGAATACCTGCGCGTCTTCGTTGGGCAACTGCGCAGGAAGATCGAACCCGACAAAGATTCCCTTCAGTACATCGTGACGGAGCCATGGGTCGGTTATCGTTTCCTGCCGGAGGGCCGCACGGCCTGATTTCCTCCAGTCTTACAGATTTCTTATTTCTCTCTTACTCAGAACCTACTTACATGGGCCTCAAATGAGACCAGAAAGAGTTCCAAAGCGAACTTGACTGGAGTCAGCGATGTCTATCGTATTGGTGGTTGTTCTTTGTGCATCGGCACTGGCGTTCTTCGGATGTTTCCTCTTGGGGATCTGTCGTGATCGGCCACACACACGCGAAAACGACGCTTTAGAAGTCATTCGTCATAGTGAAGAAAAGGTGAATTTTAAGATTGGCGACAGGAAATCCGCTTGAGCTTACGAATTCTTTATTTCTGACTTAGGCGGCCATTAGGTACTCCACGATCAAATCATAGTGAGTTATGCAAGACCTAATCTTCATCCTGATCACGATTGCGTTCTTCGCCCTATCTATCGCTTATGTGACCTTCTGTGAGCGAGTGAGGTCGTAGCCATGACACTGCAAACCGTATTGGTTCTGATTTTGAGTACGCTGATTTTGTGTTACCTGTTCTACGCCTTGTTGCGTCCGGAGAAGTTCTGACATGACTGCGAACGGATGGGTGCAAATCATCATCTTCTTAGCCCTCGTGCTCGCGGCGACCAAGCCCTTGGGCGTATTCATGGCTCGCGTATTCAATCGTGAGCGGACATTCATTGATCCGTTGTTACGGCCGCTGGAACGGCTTATCTATCGGTTGTCGCGAGTGGAAGAGAACACGGAGATGACTTGGAAAGAGTATGCCATCTCGATGCTGTTGTTCAGTGGCGTCTCTATGTTGGTGCTTTATGGGATTCAGCGATTGCAGGGCCACTTGCCTTGGAATCCGCAACACTTGGCCGGAGTAGGTCCACAACATCTTGCATTCAACACCGCGGCTTCGTTCACCACGAATACGAACTGGCAAGCCTACTCAGGCGAAAGCATGATGAGCTACTTCACCCAAATGGCCGGGCTTGCATACCACAACTTTGTGTCGGCGGCCGTCGGAATCGCGCTTGCAATCGTGTTTATCCGTGGTATCGCCCGACGGGAACGCAAAACAATCGGTAATTTCTGGGTGGATCTTGTTCGCGGTTGCTTGTGGGTTCTTCTTCCGTTTTGTTTGGTAGGCGCCCTGCTCCTTGTGTCGCAAGGCGTCGTCCAGAATCTTCGTCCGTATGACACTGTGAATCTGGTCGAACGACAGCAGGTCGCCGCCACGGACAGCGCAGGGAAAGCGGTTACGCAAATCGTGACTACCCAGACGATCGCGCAAGGTCCAGTAGCCTCCCAGGAGATGATCAAGGAATGGGGAACGAATGGTGGCGGCTTCTTCAACGCCAACAGCGCTCACCCTTTCGAGAATCCGACGCCACTGACGAACCTGATCGAGATGTTTTCAATCTTCGCTATCTCGTCTGGGCTGACCTACACGTTAGGGCGCATGACCGGATCGCAAAGACATGGTTGGGCCGTGTGGGCCGCTATGGCGGTGCTGTTCCTCGCCGGAGTAACAACATCGTACTGGGCCGAAGCTCATGGAAATCCGCTGCTGAAGGGGGTCGATCAAAGCGCTTCGGTGATGCAATCCGGCGGCAACATGGAAGGGAAGGAAGTCCGCTTCGGCATCGCGAACACCGCACTTTTCGCGACTATAACCACCGATGCCAGTTGTGGAGCCATAACCGGATGGCACGATTCATTTACGCCGATCGGCGGAATGGTTCCGATTGTCAACATGATGCTGAGCGAAGTGATCTTCGGCGGCGTTGGTGCGGGGATGTATGGAATGCTGATTTACATCATCCTGGCAGTCTTCATCGCGGGATTGATGGTCGGGCGTACTCCTGAGTATCTGGGGAAAAAAATCGAAGCATACGACGTGAAAATGGCGATGCTAGTGGCGCTCATCTCCCCGATGGTGATTCTTGTTCTGACCGGAATATCGGTGGTCAAAGGCTTCGGAACGAGCGGCATTCTCAATCCGGGTCCTCATGGACTGAGCGAGATTCTTTACGCATTCACGTCCGGGACAGCCAACAACGGATCGGCTTTCGGTGGACTGAGCGCGAATACCGCCTGGTACAACATCGCGATTGGCCTTGCCACACTAGCCGGGCGCTTTTTGATGATTGTTCCCATGCTGGCGATTGCTGGAAATCTCGCAGCGAAGAAGTACACGCCGCCATCCTCCGGAACTTTCCCTGTCACAACACCGCTCTTCAGCACTCTATTACTCGGGGTAATCCTAATTCTAGGCGCGCTTACATTCTTCCCAGCCCTGAGCCTGGGACCGATACTGGAGCACCTGCTCATGAATGCTGGAAAGGTGTTTTAGATCATGTCTAGGAATCAATCGCGACGCAGGTCACTGTGGGATGCAAAGATCGTGCGCCGAGCGAGCGTCGACGCCGTGATGAAACTGAATCCGCGCAAGATGATGGGCAATCCCGTCATGTTCGTGGTCGAGATCGGGAGCGTAATCACAACTGTACTTCTGATCCTCCATCCGCACGAGGCATTTGCTTTCAATCTTCAGATCACGCTCTGGCTCTGGTTTACTGTGTTGTTTGCGAACTTCGCGGAAGCGATGGCCGAAGGCAGGGGAAAGGCGCAGGCAGAAACACTCCGCAAGGCGCGCGCTGAAACGCTGGCGAACCGATTGCTGGACAGCGGCGAAGTTGAGCAAGTGGCAAGTTCCAAATTACGTGCCGGTGACATCGTCGTCGTTTCGGCTGGCCAGTTTATCCCCGGCGATGGCGAGATTGTTGTAGGCGTCGCGTCAGTAGATGAGTCGGCGATCACCGGAGAATCAGCGCCCGTTATTCGCGAGGCTGGCGGCGACCGCTCTGCCGTGACGGGCGGAACCCGTGTTCTCTCCGATCACATCAAAATCAAAATCACATCGAATCCAGGCGAAACCTTCCTGGATCGAATGATCGCCCTCGTCGAAGGTGCAGAGCGCCAGAAGACACCCAACGAAATCGCACTCAACATACTGCTCGCAGGGTTAACGATCATCTTCCTTCTGGCAGTGGTTACGCTACAGCCACTTGCGGTTTATTCGGGTGCGCCGCAGACAGTGTCTGTGCTCGTATCTCTGCTGGTCTGTTTGATTCCGACGACTATCGGAGGCTTGCTTTCCGCTATTGGAATCGCCGGGATGGATCGTCTGGTTCAGCATAATGTGCTCGCAATGTCGGGCAGAGCAGTCGAAGCGGCGGGCGACGTCAACACCCTCCTGCTTGATAAAACCGGCACCATCACGTTGGGGAACAGGCAGGCTTCGCGCTTTATACCTGCTCCGGACGTCACTGACACAGACTTGGCGGATGCCGCTCAACTTTCATCTCTCGCTGACGAAACACCGGAAGGACGCTCGATCGTCGTTCTAGCGAAGGAAAAGTACGGTCTGAGAGGGCGTGAATTGGCTCCGCATCATGCCGAGTTTGTTCCTTTCTCCGCGCAGACTCGCATGTCTGGTGTGAACCTTAACGGCTTCGAAATTAGGAAGGGTGCGGTGGATGCGATTGAACGATACCTGGCTGGACTTGCGATGACGATGCCGGTCGAGGTACGCCAGAACGTGGAACAGATCGCGCGATCCGGCGGAACTCCGCTGGTTGTGGCGGAAAGAACGCGCGGGGCGCTCGGGGTTGTCGAACTGAAAGACATAGTGAAAGGCGGCATGCGCGATCGCTTCACGCAATTACGCGCGATGGGCATTCGCACCGTGATGATCACCGGCGACAATCCACTCACAGCTGCTGCCATCGCTCGCGAAGCGGGTGTTGACGACTTCCTTGCCCAGGCCACGCCGAAGGAGAAGATGGATCTCATCCGCAAGGAACAAGCCGAGGGCAAGCTCGTTGCGATGACAGGCGACGGCACAAATGACGCGCCGGCGCTGGCTCAGGCTGACGTCGGCGTCGCGATGAACACAGGTACACAAGCAGCGAAAGAAGCTGGCAACATGGTTGATCTCGACTCGAACCCGACAAAGCTGATTGAAGTCGTCGAGATCGGTAAGCAGTTGCTGATGACCCGCGGCGCACTTACTACATTTTCGATCTCGAACGATGTAGCCAAATACTTCGCCATCATCCCAGCGATGTTTGCCGCAACGTTTCCGGTCCTGAACGAACTAAACATCATGGGCTTGAAGACGCCTCAGTCGGCAATCCTCTCCGCCGTGATCTTCAACGCCATCATCATCATCACGCTAATTCCGCTTGCGTTGCGCGGGATCCAGTACCGGCCGATGGCAGCGGCGGCGCTGTTGCGACGTAACCTGCTCGTATATGGCCTCGGCGGCATCATTGTGCCATTTGTCGGCATTAAAGCGATCGATCTCCTGATCACTCGCATTGGTCTTGTCTAGGTGCAGCAATGAAAAACAATTTATTCACTTCCGTATTAATGACGGTTGTTACGACAATACTGCTTGGGCTGATCTATCCACTGGTTGTGACCGGACTGGCACAACTGTTCTTCCCAGACCGGGCGAACGGGCAACTCATCTATCGCGATGGCAAGCTGATCGGTTCGCGCATCATTGGGCAGCCGTTTACCGGTCCAGGTTACTTTCATTCACGTCCATCGGTCGCGGGAAACGGATACGACGCAGCTAACTCAGCTGGAAGCAATCTTGGACCAACCAACCAAACGCTGATCGCGCGCTTGAGTGCTGACGTCGCGGCTCTGCGCTCCGAAAACCCACATCAGCGAGTACCTGTCGATCTAGTGACGACGTCGGCTTCCGGACTCGATCCAGATATCACACCAGCAGCGGCATTCTTTCAGGTTCCACGGATTGCGAAGGAACGCGGATTGAGTGAACAAGCCGTATCCGATCTCGTCCGCCAGCACGTAAAGGGCAGGCAGCTCGGCGTCTTAGGCGAGCCCAGAGTCAACGTTCTGGAGCTAAACTTAGCGCTTCTCGAACGGGTGCTGCCCCGAAGAGGTTAGTGAAGTCGCTTTTTCTGTTCGTGGCACCTTTAACTTTGAGTGTTTCAGTTGCTGCACAAGAGACGATTTTCAACGTTCCCAGTGGCGACATCCTGGATCGAGGGAAGCTCTACAGCGAGCTCGATGTAACGTACCGACCGTCGGATAGCCTGAAGACGTTTACGCCAAGGCTCGTGGTCGGCGTAGGCAAGAAGGTTGAGGTCGGAGTCAACGTCACCGGGATCGCTTCCCCCATCACTAGCCAAACGACTATAACGCCTACGATCAAATGGAAAGCCTACGATGGAGGCAGCAATGGGTGGTCTTTTCTGGTGGGCGACAATCTTTTTATACCAGTACAAAATAAGACATACGACGCCGGCACCTGGGTCTACGCAGAATTCGTTAAGTCGTGGAAGACGAACACACGCGCTACCTTCGGCGGATACTATGCGAGCAGCAACGTCTTTGCTCCTTTCCAACGAGCAGGCGGACAATTTGCCATCGAACAGGCGCTGAATAAAAAAGTGATGCTCGCTGCCGACTGGTTCACCGGCAACAGCGGTGCGGGATACGTAACGCCTGGCCTGATCTGCAAGTTAACGCCGAAGTTTACCTGGTACGTCAGCTATCAGATCGGAAACTCCGGAGCCGGCGGTGGAAACCATCAAGTTCTTACAGAAATCGGGTGGAATTGGAATTGAAGATCAAAGTTTCGTGATCCCACTCACTCCCCTTATCCAGGATCCTTCGGTTTTGGGCACCATGATAGGAGAGGGTCCATCCCGACCAGGCCCCACCATCTTGTCTTCAGCATGGGCCACTGCTTCAGGGGTCCGATCTTAGACCTAGAACTTCAATACCAATCCTGTGGAGAAGCGTCCGTTACTGTTCCTGCTGACACCACCGAAATGTGTGTTTAACCAGTCTGCCTGAAAGAGTCGAATTCCAATCCCTTTACGCAGGCCGATGTCTAATCCGCCGCCGAGGTACATGGCGAAATCGGTTGTCGAGACTCCTCCGGCTTTGATGGTTCCTGCACCAAAGAGGGCGTGAACGAACGGCTGCACTACTGGCAGACGAGCCGTGAGCGTCGGCCCAAAGGTGTAAGAGTAGAAATCAACGTTGTCCTTGTAGGCCCCGCTGAAGTCAGCCGTTATGCCCAAAACATGTTTGAAATTTCCGGAAAGCGACGCATTCCATCCACTGGCATTGTAAGAATGCTCGAGGTGCGTGAACTGATAGCCACCAAAGATTTCGACCTTCTGACCGAAGGCCGGACCCAGTGTCAGGCATACAAATACTAGGCAGAAAAGCAGATTGCGCATCGTAACCTCGTACAAGGATTGAGTTGGCTCTAGGTGAGTAGTATCCGAGTTCATGTCCAACAACAGAACTGTGCTTTTTACCAGTAACCCGCAGCAACAAGCGAAGAGCTCGCAAGTTTGTTTTGGGATTATCCCAGCCGTTCAGGGGAGTCATCAGGCGGCTTCGCCGAGTTTTGCCAGGAGCTCGCTAAACAAGAATGGCTTCGGCAGTAACTCCCCGGGAAATTTTGGACCGTCTACGAGATACATTTGAGCCAGACCCGACATGAAGAATACTTTGCAGTCGGGCGAGACGAGTGGCTTCATTCGTTCCCACATGTCAATCCCGCTCATGTTTGGCATGTTCACATCCGTGAGAACTACGGACAGATTTATTCCTTGCTCTTTTGCAATCGCCAAAGCGCAGAAACCATCACAGGCTTCAACAACGTCGAAGCCCTCTTGACGCAAATAATCGGCGATAGACGAACACACCGACTCCTCGTCATCTACGACAAGCACGCGCACGGAGGAAGGCTACATTCGCGACATGAAGGTCAAGAACTAGAAAAAATACAAGTTCGATCAGGGCCTAGAAACGGTGGTGCGAGAGTTGAGGGAAGAATCGTTTTTGTGCAAGGTGTCGTGAACGCAAATTCTACAGGGGGCGAACACCACTTTTCCGAAGTGCGGCCAGGCCGCCCGCCGCGAAACTGACACCATGAGGGGTGGGTGCGGATAACAATTCGAAGAATCGGTTTCCACTCAGTTCGTTCATCCGCACCCGCGAGTTTTACTCACGCAACCATTCGACGCCTGACGGCGTATTCAATCAATTCGGCATTCGATTTCAGCCCCAGAGTTTCCATCATTCGATATTTGTGGAAAGCTACAGTTCCCGCCTTGAGTTGAAGGATGTAAGCAACTTCCTTCATCGATTTTCCCTCGGCTAGGAGCTGCAGAACTTCGCTTTGCCTACCGGTAATCCGCTTTTCGTGATTGTAAGGAGCGCCACTTCGCAAGAGGAAATCGAAGGTGTCCTTTGTGATCATGGGAGAAAGATAAGATTCGTTCCTCAACACGCGTCGCAAAGCGACAACCAATTCTTCCGAGGAGCAATGTTTCAACACATAAGCCGATGCGCCTCGCCGAAAAGCCTCCGCGGCGAGGTCAGCGCCAGTATTCATGGTAAGGAAAATCAGCTTGATCGCAGGGAAGCGCTGTTTGATCTGCTCACCAGCATCCAACCCATTAAGCAGGGGCATGCTGACATCTACGATCACGACGTCAGGACGCAATTCTGCGACGGCCTGCAGCAGCGAACGACCATCATTGACGATTCCGACTACCTCGTATTGCGGTTCTAACAACCGGCTACATGCCTCGGCAACGAGAACGTGGTCGTCTGCGATAAGGATGCGAGTTCTATTCCGATTCATCTGTAATCTCCTAACCAGAGCTGGCTGGTTAATGCTTAAGCCTTAGGGACCTAAACTACCTCGATCCGAGTACCGAGCCTGGCATCTACTCGATGTCGACGCTTCCGCCGATCGCGTGTGCTCGATGCTCTAAGTTGACGAGTGGCTGAGACCGTTACACTCTCACGACCGTGGTAAGTGAGTTTCCTTGTGACGTCCCGAATCAGGAACGGATCGAATTGCCAACATAGGTTCTCTGGCGGCGTTCTTCCGGCCTGACTGGAAATTTACGAGCCTTGTTCTATTGATTCGAGCAGAAACCTTTTAACGCACGAAGAAAAAGATGCGCTACTAGGAGAAGTCCTAGGCTGCATCAAGAGCAGGTGAAAACGGCGCTGATTCTGATTCGGCTTCTATCTCGAGATCAAAGGTGGTCGCCATTCCCCACGGAAGGAGAGATGAACTGCTGACCATTGAGAACAGCATTAATCGCGGGGACGAGGTCCACTCCCATTCTAGCCTTAGTCACGTAACCTGATCCGCCTTCGGAAAAACAAGCTTTAACGAAGTCTTCGCTTTCATACACGCTGAGGAAGATGATCTTGGCGATGGAACCACTCTCACGAAGAAGGCGAGCGGCATCGATACCGTTTAATCCGGGCATCAGAATGTCCGAGACGATGATGTCGGGTGCAAGGCGAATGGCTTCCTCGGCTAAGGTCTTGCCGTCAGTTGCTGTTCCAACTATCTCAAAATGGGGTTGTAAAAGGCTGACTGCCTGTTGCAGCACCGATTGATAATCGTCCGCGATCAAGATGCGCACGCGGTCCGAGGTAGTTTTAATTTTCGCAGCGTTTGATGGCTGCAGCCCAGGAGCATCCAATATCATTTCGCCCTTGCCGACGAGATGTTAGAAAACAATAGGAAAGTTATAACCCTATCTATGTAACCCCAAGCGTCAATAAATGACGCGGTCGTAAACTTTGGTCACTAAGAAATTAAGTGACGTTTGACCGCAAACAGCACGATATCAGCATTGCTCTTGAGGTTGAAAGCTTGCATTACGTGATACTTATGAAATTCGACTGTTTTCTCGCTGACGCTGAGAATTCCAGCAATTTCTTTCATAGATCGCCCTTCCGCAAGAAGCTGAACGACCTCTTCTTGTCGCGGTGTTAAATCCTTCGAAAATTGTCGAGCACGTGCTTCCTGCTCGGCCCAATTTTCCGGTCGCAACTTTGGAGTTACATACGGGCGACCTTGCAGAACCTCGGATACGGCCTTCAAAAGCTCCGCAGTGGCATCTTTCTTGAGTACGTATCCAACGACTCCCAAGCCAAGAGCGGCGGCAGCAACATTTGGGTCTTCGTTCATAGTGAGGAAAACAAATTTCACACGCGGTAGCGATTCTCTTAACCGCTCGGCTGCGTCCAGCCCATTCAACAACGGCATGCCGATGTCTAGAATGATCAGCTCTGGATTTAGCGTTGGTGCAACAACTAGTAATTCTCGACCATCCGGTACGACTCCAACCACCTCGTAGGACCCTTCGAGCATCGATCGGAGACCGTCAGCGACAATGCTGTGATCGTCGGCGATAAGAACGCGTACTTTGCTGGGGGGTGCCATGCTTGTACAAAAGAGACCCTAACTTGCCGCTTGTTGGGAGACCTTAAGAGGGACCCGGGCCTCTATTGTAGTTCCACGTGAAGGATTGGAGTGAACATCTAAGTGTCCCTCCAACACTCTTAATCTCTCTTCCATACTTCGAATGCCTATCCCCGCTAACGGTGATCGGAGCTTAGTATCGAATCCAATTCCACGATCTGAAACACACAGAAACAGTTCCTCGTCTCTCCCTTCCAGTCGAACCTCAGCATAATTGGCACCGCTGTGTTTTTTGACATTTCGCAGCGCTTCCTGGGTGACTCGAAAGAGGCAGAGCGCGGTGTCGGGTGGAATACCTCGAGGGACGTTCTGGTGGCTGAAATCGATCTCCAGCCCCTGCTGCTGTTGAAATTCCCTGCAGAACGCGGACACCCCCGCGACAAGGCCCAAAGTCTCGAGCGTGGAAGAATGCAGCCGGTGAGACAAAGAGTGCAGATCTGAAGCTAGTTCGCTTATCTCATTCCAGACGTGGCGAAGGCGCTGTTTTGTGTTTTCGGGATGATCGGTAAGGTGTTGCCGAAGTCCGTCGATGTCGTTGGCTACCATCGCCAATCTCTGCTGGTAATCGTCGTGAATCTCGCGTGCGACACGGCGACGCTCTTCTTCCTGAGCCGCGATCAATTGCCCGCTAAGTGTGGTGAGAGCATCCGCAGCCATTTTGCGCTCGGTGATGTCGATGCAACAACCCACGTATCCGACAAAGGAGCCATCCGTGTTGAACCTTGGCACACCTCGGTCGATGATCCAACGGTATTCACCGTCGTGGCGACGAAGTCTGTACTCCATCTTAAAGGGCTGTCGTCGATCGAAGGCGCTCGTGTAAGTATCCAGAGCTGAGTTCATATCATCTTTATGAATGCCGCCTGCCCAAGCATTGCCCAGTTCTTCCTCCAAGGTTCGCCCCGTGAATTCGAGCCAAGTACGATTGACGTAGTCGCACAGCTTATCGGTACCCGACGTCCAGATGAGCACCGGCGCTGTATTGGCGACCAAACGGAATCGCTCTTCGCTTTCACGCACTGCGGCGTCCGCTCGTTCTCGATCGGTCAGGTCCACAAAACTCACCAGGCTAGTGTCGTCTAACGAGGCGAAATGAAACTCAATGTGTCGCCTGGAACCATCTTTACAACGCACGCTCGCTTCCATCGGCTCGATGTCGGACTGCTGGATTAAAGCCTTTTCGACCCGCGCTCGCCACACCGACTTGATTTTTTCTCGAGAGGCCTGATCGGGATAGGCAAGAGGCCACCAGCTTTCTTCGTCCGGTATGTCTTCGATTGTGTATCCGAAAAGTTCAGTGAACTTGTCATTGACCAGTTCATTCTTATGTTCTGGTCCACGGGTCACCACCATTGCCACTGGCGAGCGAAGCACCATCTGTTTACTAAGATTTTCGCTTTTTCTGAGTGCATCTTCGGCGTTCTTGCGGTCGGTGATGTCAACTGCCATGCCAAGCATGCGTTCGGCTTCACCGTTCGAGGTGTAATAGAAAGTGCCCCTGGCGGTGATCCAGCGGGCAGTTCCGTCTACTCGGATAACGCGGAATTCTGCAAGATAGGGCAGATGGTTGGTTCGCGCGTGTGCAATCGCGCTCCAGACAATTTCCCGGTCTTCCGCATGTATTCGGCGGCGAAAATCATCAATGTGGCCGGAGTAGGTTTGCGAGCGCATTCCAAAAATGGTTTCCAGATCGCCGAACCACTGGTCTCGGCCACTCTCCATGTCCCAATCCCAGCCGGCGGACTTCCCGGCTTCGACTGCGAGGCGAAGACGGTCATAGGTGATTTCCAACTCGGATTCCGCTTCTCGAGCCCGTTTCCACTGCACTATTAGTCCGGAGATCAGCAATGCCTCGATGAGGATCAGTGCCGCCCCTCCAAAGAAGTACCACCGGTACAGCTCCCATGGCGTCAACTGGCGGTTCAGAACGACGCTCCCAGCAGGAAGATTCCTCTCGTCCAAACCCCAGCGCTTGATTGCACGCCAATCGAAGAGGAAAGATTTGGGCACTTTGGCAACAGGAATGCCGCTGGGTTTTACCCCATCAAGGATCTGCATGACCGCCTTGCCCGCAAGTGTCCCCTGTGCCCTGACATTAGCGAGATTGCCCCCTACCTCGCCGTGTCCAATGTAGATATCAAAAAGGCTGAAGACAGGTACGCTGGAAGCAGAATTAATTAAGGGCGCTGATTCTCTCGAACTGTAGAAGGTTCCGGCGCTATCGCGGGACATCGAGGCAAACAGAACGATGTGGTCGGGTGGTAGATGGTTCAGCCGCTGCAGGAGCGCGGGCATTGGGAGGTCGTTCAGGTATGAAATGTCGGCGCGGCCGCTGTAATCCTGCAGTTGCTCCTTCAATTCCTTGGTTGTTTGACGATCGTAAACGCCGGTGCCCCCGACGACCAGCACATGGTTAGTATTGGGCAACAACTGTAAGGCCGCGTTCAACGTTCCCTTGGCATCGGTGCCCATCGTCACTCCCGTGAATGCTGGGTCTGCCTTAAGCTCCTCTTCCACTCCGTTTGGTAAACAGAAGATTACTGGGATACCAGCAAAATACTCTCTGTGCTGTTCCGCCATGAACTTGAGAGGTGTACCGCCGACGGTGATGATGACGTCCGGTCTGCGATATTCGTACTTACGAATCAACAAGTCGCGAATCAGTTTCTGGTCAGCGTCGCTGGGAAACAGAGCCGTATCCATGTATTCGCGATAGAGTTCAACGTTATACTTCGATCCGTGGAGGGATTCCCGAATCGCATCATCAATGAGCGGGATGCTGGGATACGACGCGTTCACCTCGTTGATGATCAGAATGCGACGAGCACGTTCGCTTGGGGCGTTTTCGGTCCGGGCGTTTTCGGCCTCGGCAGGTTGGGAGAGTTGCAGCGCCGAAGCCAGTACAAGGAAAAGCACTAGCGCTGCTGCGGTTTGTTGCCGAATCATAGGCCTCGTGTAACTGGGGTTAAAACCCGGAACTGGCTTGTTTTCTCGGAGATATTCGTACTACTATCTCCCTCAATTCTCAAGAAGCATACCCCAAAACCGTGGCATAGTAGCGGTTTCATTTTTCGGACCCAATGCCTGTCGTCACACAGCTCAGGTCAGCTCGGCTAATCGATCGCGTCCAAACAGGCGCTCTGGTTGTTGTGGTGTTCTCGTTGGTGACGTGCTCGTACGGGCAGACGGCATCAACGGGAGCGGTGATAGGCGACGTTGTAGATCCGTCCGGCGCGCTGGTCCCGGCCGCAACAGTTCGTCTGGAAAGAACTGATGCGACGGGCAGTAAGTCAGTTGACACTGATCAAAATGGTCAATTTGGATTTCTTCTTATTCCACCTGGCACTTATTCGCTGAATGCCAGTAAAAGTGGATTCACTTCTCTCGCTGTACCGAATATCCAAGTTCCTGTAACCGAGAGGGTGCGGTTGCAGCTACATCTGAAGCTCGCCGCGCGTACGGAACAAGTAGAGGTCTCGTCAAGGTCCTCGATGATTGATCTCGAAAATTCGGCGCTGGGAAGAGTTGTCGCCGAAAATGCCGTGAAGCAACTGCCGCTCGTGACAAGGAATTTTACGCAGATTACAACTTTGTCGCCGGGAGTAATCGCTGGTGTGTACAACGCCGGCGAGTTGGGAACCGGGGGGACCTCGCTTTCACAAATCGGAAAGTCCAACGACGGCATTTATGCCCACGGTTCGCGCTCTTATGACAACAATTGGCAACTAGATGGGATCAGCGTCAGCGATGTACTCGGTTCTGGTGCGATTAGCGGGGGAATCCCCATTCCGAATCCCGACACTCTACAGGAATTCAAGGTCCAGACCGGCCTCTACGATGCAGCCTTTGGACGCGGCTCCGGTGCCAATGTGAGTGTTGTGACCAGGCAGGGAAGCAACGGCTTTCATGGCAGCTTGTTTGAGTTTCTTCGAAATGAGGCCCTCAACGCGAATGACTATTTCTTGAACAAGACAGGTCAGAATCGTCCCGAACTCAATCAGCACCAATTCGGAGTAGCTCTTGGCGGACCGATTCGAAGAGACAAGCTACTGTTCTTTACTTCGTACCAGGGGACACGCCAGAAAAACGGACTTGCAGCGGGCCAATCCCGGATTGCCTGCGGCGCGGCAATCGCAGAACCTGCACTCACAAATAACAGGTCGCCCGCGGCACTTGGAAGTTTGTTCGGAGGACAGACCGGAGCGCAGGGAGGAGTGGCGATTGCTGCGGATGGTTCCAACATCAATCCGGTCGCTTTGAACCTCTTGAACTTCAAACTCGCCGACGGCAGCTATCTGATCCCGACGCCGCAAACCACCGATCCGTCCAAACCGTTCGCCAGCCAAGGCTTCTCCGTCTTTAGCGAACCGTGCCGTTTTGAGGAAGACCAGTTCTTGCTCAACCTGGACTGGAATATATCCACAAAGAACAGCATTGCGAGTCGGTTTTTCTTTGCGAACGACGATCAACGGGTTACGTTTCCCGGTGGTGCACTGAACACTGTGGGCAATATCCGCGGATTCGAAAGTCCAGGGAGTTCGCAATTTGCCGTGTACTCAATCAGCCATCGATACCAGGGCAGTAGTTCATGGCTGAGCGAAACAAAGTTCGGGTTCGTTCGCACCGTTACTGAAAGCGGCGCACACGCTCCCTTCAAGTGGTCCGATGTAGGCGTTGCCGAAGGCGAGATGAACAACAACAACGAATTGCCGAGCTTGAGTATCCTCGGTTCCGTCAGCATGGCCAGTGTTCTTCCTCGCAGATATGGGCAAGACAGTTTTGCACTCAGCAATACGATGAGCTTTCTCCGTGGCGGCCACACATTTAAGCTTGGGGCGTCGCTGACCAGATTCACCTCCGATCTTAACCTCAATGGTTTTGGCGCGTACGTCCAGTTTCTAAGTTGGCCAGACTTCCTGCTGGGACTTGACGCCAGCAGTAATGGGACGGGAACGTTTTCCAATGTGTTTGCCTCATCTGACGCTTATGGTCTTCTGGATCGAAAGCTAAACGCTTGGGAGGGATCTGCATTCTTCCAGGATAGCTATCGCGTGATTCCGACCTTCGCCCTCACGCTTGGTGTGCGCTACGACCGAATCGGGCATTTCGGTGACAGCCTGGGACGAAGTTCAAGCTTCGACGTAGGCAAAGCAGATACACACCCTTCCGCGAACGGCAGCCTGAACGGATACATCGTAGGTGCAAATTTTCCCGACACATTGCCGCCGGGAGTTGTGCGTGCAGATAACACATCTGCAAATTACGGCGAGGGGCAGAACGCGTTCGCTCCGCGTCTCGGGTTCGCCTGGCAAGTGTTGCCGAACTCCACTCGATTTGCGGTAAGAGGTGGGTACGGCATTTACTACTCACGGCCCACAGGTCAAACCGCGACTCTTTCCATCCTCGCGGCACCGTTCTCGAGAACTCGCATCAGTACAGGCACGGCGAACGCCGGGGCCAGCTTGCAGTTTCCTTTCGCGCAACCTTTCCCGGACCCGAGTTCGTTCCCGTCGTTCCTACCGTATTCCCCTACATCCAACATTGCGATTACAGCGCTGTCCCCTTTCTTCCGCCCAGCAATCGTTCAGCAATTTTCGCTGAGCACGCAAGCAGAACTTCACCACGGCTGGCTGGTTGAAGTCGGGTATTTCGGTGCGCGCGGCACGCATTTGCAGCGATTTCGTTCTCTGAACCAGGCCCTGAATGCCTCTCCTGATCACCCCGTCAACGGTTTAACGACGAACACATTCGGCAACGTTAGCCAGCGGGTTCCAATTCCGGGCGTGCGTCCCGACTCGCTCCGCGAGACGGAGTCGGAGGGAAGTTCGTGGTACAACGGCGTCGAAGCAAGCCTGACAAAGCGCCTAACACACGGAGTTCAGTTTTTGGCGTCCTATACCTTTTCCAAGACTCTGGACACCGATGGAGCGGACATCAATTCAACCTCAGCAAACAACGCGCTCACACTCGGTGATCAGAATTCTTCGCGTCAGCGATGGGGTCGTGCCTCCTTCAATCGAACACACAGGTTCACCGTCAGCGGCAGTTGGAGTGTTCCCGGCCCTTCGCATGGCGTATCAAGGGCTATCCTGGGAGGCTGGATTTTGTCTGGCATTGCGACCGTTCAGTCGGGCAATGCTCTCACGATCGCAGCGACAAACTCCAGGAATGCCTTCGGGATCAGTCAAGACCGAGCACAGCTGAGCGGGGCGTGCTCGACCGGGCAGTTGGTGAACAGCGGTTCGATCGACTCGAAGTTGAATTCCTATTTCAACCCAAGCTGCTTTACGACTGCTCCCGTTGTAGGAACGGACGGTATTGCGACCGGTTTTGGAAACAGCGCAACAGGTGTTGTTGATGGTCCTGGACAGGCGAATCTGGATGTCGCTTTCACAAAAACGGTGCTGCTCAAATGGCCAGTCGAAACGTGTGCTGTTCAGTTTCGAGCGGAATTCTTCAACGCTCTTAATCATCCGCAGTTTGCCAACCCCGACACCAACTTCAGCTCACCCACGTTTGGACTGATCAGCAGCACGGCTGTGAATGCTCGTGTGGGACAAATAGCACTGAAATTCGAGTTCTAACGCTTCCTTCTCCGTAACTTGGAAATCCCCGCTTACGTTAAAGCGCAAGGTCTCAAGAGCTACGCTCCCGAATCGAACATGTTTCCCACACTAGCAAAACTGGCAGGACCATAAGAATCCACAGCGCTGGATAATTAATAAGTTCGGCCGGAGTGACGACGTGATGGCCGTCAACACAGTCGCAACCAGTGGGATCATCTTCACGTTTGACTCAACCGGAAACGCAGTCTACTCGTCAGATGCCATCAATTTTGCTGTTCGGAGGTTCCGATGTCTCTCTCGAAGCGTTCTTTTGCGGAGTTCCTGGGCACTTTCTGGCTCGTGTTCGGCGGATGTGGCAGCGCAGTTTTGTCCGCTGCTTTTCCTCAACTTGGGATTGGCTTTCTCGGAGTGTCACTTGCCTTTGGACTCACCGTTTTAACGATGGCGTTCGCTATTGGCCACATCTCCGGGTGTCATCTTAACCCTGCTGTATCAGTCGGCCTGTGCGTCGGCAAAAGATTCCCATCGAAAGAGCTGCTCCCTTACATAGTGGCGCAGGTTTTGGGAGCTGTCGCTGGTGCGGGTGTGCTGTACCTCATTGCATCCGGCAAGGAGGGGTTTTCGACCGCCGCGGGATTTGCTTCCAACGGCTACGGTGCGCACTCCCCGGGCGGGTACACGATGCTCGCCTGTTTGGTCGCCGAAGTGGTACTGACGTTCTTCTTCCTGCTCATAATCCTCGGATCCACTGACAAGCGTGCACCGAATGGGTTTGCTCCTGTGGCAATCGGCCTGGCTCTGACGTTGATCCACTTGATCGGCATTCCGGTAACTAACCTTTCTGTTAACCCCGCACGCAGCACGGGTCCCGCATTGTTTGTAGGTGGTTGGGCAATCGCGCAGCTTTGGTTGTTCTGGCTCGCTCCGATCTTTGGTGCGAGCATCGCCGGTTTTGTTTACGAGACTTTCTTGGAAGAAAGCACCCCTGAGCAGGTTCGTGTGGCTATAGCACGGTGAAGACCTCCACGCACTTACAGTGTTCGGGTAGCTGATTGCCGACCTGAAGGGGACTGAAGAGTTCAGGACACGTGTCCGGAAGTCGAAGTGCGCCCTTTTGAGGCAAAAGTTTTAGTCTTATTAGGTGGGGTTAGCATTACGCAATTAACAGAAGGAGTTGCAAACTCATCGCGACTTACCCGTGTCAAACCGCGCCCGCGGCCCTTTTCTCGTCCTCGTTAAGCCAGGTAAGGAAAAGCTTGTATCCCACCGATAAAATAATCGCACCCACGAAAAGACCGACGATCCCAAAAGCCACAAATCCGCCAATCACACCGAGGAAAATGATGGCGGTCGGAACCTTGCTTCCGCGTCCAAGCATCAGGGGTTTCAGTACGTTGTCCATCAGACCCACGATGGCGCACCAAACAAGAAACATAACAGCGTGCCCGGTACTGGCAATGGTGAATGCGTAAATCACGGCCGGAATCATGACCAAGGGGCCGATCTGAAGCACGGAAGCGACCAGGAACATCGCCGCCCACATACCGGCTCCGGGAAGTCCCACCAGCAGGAACCCGACACCTGCGAACACCGATTGCACAACTGCTACTCCCAGAATTCCGTTGGTCACACTACGGATTGTGCTTTCGGCAAGTTCTTCGAACTCACGTCCTCGATTTACGAAGATTCGATCGAAGACAAGATGTGAAAACTCCGCATTCGCTTTGGATCTCGTCAAAAGAAACCCGGAGGTGACAATAGCAATGATGAATTGAAGCAGAGTTCCACCGATTGAAGCGGAAGCGGATAAGAGCTTGGGTGCGTAGCTCCGCAAGTACGGACTCAGCTTGCTGAGCACTTCACTTAAGTTGGTGGATGCCTGGGACCATATTGCCGCGATTGGACTCCCGATGACCGGCCAGCTTAAGACCCTCGCGGGAGGTGGCGGCACCGTGAGGGTTCCGTTTCCCAGACTCACTGCCAGCGACTGAGCAGCACCGGTGAGTGTTCCCGCCAGCAACAGCGCCGGCACGATCACCATTGCCAGAAGAAGAATCGTGCAGATAGTTGCGGCCCACCGTTCGCGCCCATGCAGCCATCCACTGAGCCGACGGTATGCAGGATAAATGGCGATCGTGAGAATGATGCTCCACAGAACGAGCAGCAGAAATGGTTTCAGGATCAGGAAACAAGTGACTGCCATTAAGGCAAGCAAGCTCATGCGAATGAATACTTCGCGGGAGCGATTCATGTACCCAGGCTCAGGAGCAAGTTGTGTGATAGTGAGCAAGTGTACCTCCAGCCCGGATCCTAGGGTTTGAACGACGCCGCGTCATGTACCGTGAGGGCAATTGTGGCGGCATGAACAGCTATTGCGATCACGATTCCGGTCATGGTCACTCCTAGTAAGGAAATTGCTATGGCAATCAGCCGCGAACCCCGCCTCACCGGTCGTATGTCGCCGTAACCCACCGTTGTGGCTGTAATGAACGCCCAATAAAAGCTGTCGAAAACACCCCAACCTTCAAACCTGGCAGCAACCCTTCCGAGAACGACGATGCCTACCGCCAGGCTGGATAACATCGGAAGAGTCAGCCACAGCCCGACAAAGAATTCCTTAAGAAACGTGACCGTTATGCCAGAAAAGAGCAAACCAAATCTCCAGTACAGTGTGACTGCGGCACTCGGCGAAGTGAAACTAAAACAATCGTAGGAGGGGCACTAGAACACGGGAACTAGGAAATTAGCTAGTGGGTTGCCGACCTACCGCAAGTGAGGTCGAGCAATGCCTCGCGATCAAATTCCATTCGTCGCCGAATTGAAGGGCGTACCGGTAGAATCAGCGCAACACCACCTAAGAGTCGACGAAACTAAGCCTGCGCAAGGCTGGCGGGTAATGATTCTTTAGCTTCTCCGAGCGACCGAGTCTGCTCAGGATCACAACGTTTAATGACGACGACAGTGAGGTCATCCTGCTGCTTCGTGCCGTTCGCGAATTCAGTGGCGGCAGCATAAATTTCCGCGATGATTTCTTCGGGGCTCAGCTGGCATGTAGAGCGTATCACTCGCTCAAACATCGCATCTCCGAACTGTTCGCCTTTCGAGTTCTCCCACTCCAGAAAGCCGTCGGTGATGAGCAACACGAGGTCCCCTGACCGTAAGGACAATGATTGCGGCCGCTCAGCCGTTAGCAACGGTAGCACTCCAAGGGGAACGTCATCGGCCGCAAATTTATCCAAAGTTTGTTTCGCATATGAAAAACAGAACAGCGGTGCGTGACCCGCCGACAGCAACTCAACATCATCGCTGCCGGGCTGACAAACTGCGGCTACAAATGTGGCGAAACTCCCAGGCTGCAGGTCCTGACCGAACGATTTGTTGATGCGCTGCAGAGTCGTGGTTAATGGCTCGAGGCCATCGAAACTGGCGCGGGAATACGCTCGACACACGGAGGCAAGGAGGGCAGGTCCAATGCCATGGCCCGTGACGTCGGCCAGCGTGACCACCAACCGTCCATCTTCCATCTTCTTCCAGTCGAAGTAGTCTCCCCCCGTGGCATCTGCCGGCCGATTCCAGCCTGCAATTTCGAAACCATCGATTTGGGGCCTCACCTTTGGCAATAGCGATTGTTGAATCGCTTTGGCAATGCTGAGATCATGTTCAATCTGCTTTAGTTGTTGCTGAGTCTCCACCTCACGGAGAGCAGCTTCTACGTGTTTCCGCATCTCACCGGCTACGATGCCAGCGAGGACTCCACTTGCGAAGATCATGATGGCAAAGAAGGGTACGGCCGAATGAGAGACAGGGTTGTTCAGCAGGTCTGATTTGATATGCCAACCGTTGTTTATCGCCGCCGCGAGATATCCGATTGCACCTACAAACCCTGCCAGGAGCGAAATCGGAAAGCTTAGTCTAAGCGTCGAAAGAATCAAGAAAGGGAAGAACAGCAGAACCCATGACGACGCCAAGGGACGGTACTCAACCGCGATGCGATCGCTGACCAGGAACGCCAGTGCCAATGCCGGCATCATCATTTCGATAACCATGTTTCGCATCCAGAATATCTTCGGAAGAGGTAATTCGGATTTGATACTGCGGTTCACTGTCCGGAGCGTGAGAAGTTCATAGGCTATGAAGAGGAAGGAACCATAGACTCCGATGTGACTCATGTGCGAGCCGAAAAGATAGATGCGGATGGTGCCCGTGATGGCAAAGACAGTGACAATCACGATGATGCCGATAATACGCAGTCTTTCGGTCTTTAGAAGGGCAGCTTCGAACGCGGAAGAATTTATATGAGTGCTCATGATTGAGTTCAGTATCAGCGTCTGTTCATCGTGCAACCACTGAATGTTTTGCTAGAGCTGTTATCGGGCGCTGGGCTAAGTGAACTCAATTCGAGAAGATCAAAGGCCGCTGTTAGCGGCCTTGATCGGGGCGGATGCGATGCTGCATCTTACGTGCTGCGGTTGGGGTGGAAGATGCAACAACGCTAACAGTTGATGGAAAATATGGCTCAGTCCAGCCATGCGCGTGAACTAGCAAATGTTACAGAATTGGCGGTGGCTTTCCCCGTCAAGGCAGTTGTCAATCAAATTGCTTACTTGAAGTGACATCGCTGGCAAATCTAATCCAAATATTTCTGCGGACTTGAAGATCCGGAGGCGGCATTTGTAGGCGCGGTTCTGTGCCTTTTGCTAGTAGTCCCTCCAATCGCAGAGACTTTAGTTTGTGAATATGAGGGTCGAAGCGCAGTCGGGGTCGGGTCGGGGTGCAGAACGGTCGAGGAACTTCTTCGAAGAGTGGTGGAGCGATTGGATTTTTGAAGTCCGGGAGCTCAAAACTCCAAGAGAAGATGACGGACGGCCGAAAAACGACTCCAAGAGCAGGAAGTGCGTGTCACAACTGAGTAGCAGCACAGGAACAAAGAATATTAGCCGGTTGCGAAAGGGCTCGTGATGGAGACTATTCTGAGCGGAGTGAAGAATTTTCGGACAAAGGTATTTCCACAAAAAAGGGAGATCTACGAACGCCTTGCGGAGAAACAGGTTCCCCTTGCATTGTTTGTGACTTGTGGCGACTCGCGCATAGATCCATCTTTGCTAACCGGGACAGAGCCTGGGGAGATTTTCGTTGAGCGTACACCCGGAAATATCGTCCCCCTGTATGACCACGACGTGAGCGTTGGTGTCTCAGCCAGTATCGAGTACGCCGTCGCCGTTCTCGGCGTAAAGAACATTATTGTTTGCGGTCATTCCGCTTGCGGCGCTATGAAGGCGCTACTTGATCCCGAGAAGCTGGCCTCTTTGCCGGCGACTGCAAGATGGTTGAAGTACGCTCAGCCCGTCCAGGAAGAGCTAGAGCGAGGGAAAGGGAGCGAGAGCAAAGCGCAGCAATTGGATAAGCTCACAAAAATGAATGTCCTGGAACAGATGAAGCACTTACACACACATCCCACTGTCGAACAACGATTGAAGGCAGGTACTCTGGGGATCCACGGTTGGTTTTATGAGATCCACACTGGGGTTGTCGAGGCCTATGACGAAGTCAGCAGGGCATTCGAAATGATTCAGTGAAGATCACATCCACGAGCTACAAGAAGTACCAGTTCTTAAGTTTTTGACCGGCGACTAGAGTCATCATGCGTAAGGGCTTGTGATCCCGACTCTGGTGAGGGAGTTTCCGCGCCCGAGCGATGGACATTTGTTTCGGAGATCGCCAGTGCGAAATCGTAAGCCGATCGTTCTCTTCACAGTCATTGCTCTCATACTGTGTTCCTATTCACCTTTAACCGGCAAATCCACCAAGCTAATAACTAGCTGGAAAAATCCGAAATACTCAGGCGCAACGTTCAAGAAGGTGTTGGTGATAGGTATGAGCGCCAACCCTGGGAGACGTGCTGATTTTGAAGATGCCCTAGCCGCCAGTCTAGCGAAGCCGAGCATCGAAATCATCCCAGGGAACAGTATCTTGCTGCGGCCAGACACGTCTCCCTTGAACCTCGAGTACATTCGCACGCAGATTCGGGAATTCAAAGTTGACGCTGTCATAGTGTCCCGGCTGGTAAGCATCAAAGATAGCGTTACCTACATACCTCCTGACGTAATGGCTCCATACCCTTATTACAGTTCTTTCTATGGTTACTACGGGGCTATATATCCGGTGGTCTATTCTCCTGGTTACCTTATTGAAGAGAAGACGGTGCGCATCGAGACCAACGTCTATGCGATCACTCCCCCCGACAGTCAATTGATCTGGACTGGGACAAGCGACACTTTCAATCCGAAAGACGCTCAGAAAGTAATCAAGAATGTCGTGAAACTGGTCACCGAAGAGCTCAACAAGGACAACGTTATTTAGGCCGCGAACTTCCGAGCCGCGCCTTACTGGAACATTTGCCAGTTAATCGCGCCGAGGGCGATGTCTATGCTTGTGCTTGCTTGGTGTGTGCCAGAACTTGTGATGAGTGCGTGATGATGCCAAAAATATTGTTCCAGTTTGTCTGCCTGTTACTTGCAGCTGTTACCGCTGCGCAAGATCTTCCCAATGCGCCGAGCGCCCAGAAGTCCATAGCTAAAAAGGTTTTGAATGATCAAGGATGGCCCAGAACGTTCAAAAGCGGCGAAAAGGAATTCGTCGTTTACCAGCCACAGCTCGAGAAATGGGAAGACAACCGCATCTATTTATATTCGGCAGTTGAACTGAAGATTGGACCTAAGACACCTCCGAAATATGGGGTTGTCTGGTTCAATGCGCGTACCGAAGTAGATAAGGTCAATCGTCTCGTCACGCTCGATTCTGCCGATGTATCGAAGATTGATTTCCCCGTAGCCCCGGATGAAGAAGCCAAAGTACTCGCACAGTTAAAGGCAAAGCTACCAGGCAGGACGAAAACGATTTCCCTCGACCGTTTGGAAGCCGGTCTGCGAACCACGGCTCCGAAGTACAAAGGTATTGAGGTGAAGAATGATCCGCCGCGAATTGTCTTCAGCACTAAGCCCGCTCTGTTGGTCACGATCGATGGTGAACCGAAGCTCGTTGATGTTGAGAAGTCGGATCTGCGACGGGTTATGAACACCAGTTCTACATTGCTCTTCGAATCCGACAGCAAGAGGTACTTCCTCCGCGTTATGGACTGGTGGCTTGAGTCTCAGAAACTAGAAGGTCCATGGATACGCAGCAAGAAACTGCCCGGTGAAATGAAGAAGGCGGAAGAAACATTCGCCGCAGAAACCAAGCAACAGCAGGAAGGGACCGAAAAACCTACAGTTGGAGTGAAGACCAACGCATCGTTGAAGGACTCGGACAAAGCCGAAGTACCGAACGTATATGTCGTTTATTCCCCCACGGAGCTAGTGGAAACTCAAGGGGATCCTCGATTCAAAAGCATTGCCGGCACGTCGCTGGAGTACGTGGAGAACACGAATGCGACTCTTTTCAGGGCGGCGGGTGGATCGCATTACGTGCTTATCTCCGGTCGTTGGTTTAGCAGCACTTCTCTGAGCGGAGAATGGAAGTTTGTTGACAAAGACTCGCTTCCCGCCGAGTTTGCGAAGATTCCGGCGGACAGTCCAATGGCAAAGGTCCTTGTTTCCGTTCCGGGTACGCCTCAGGCCGAAGAAGCGTTGATCGCGAACTCGATTCCCCAGACTGCCACGATAACTCGGTCGGAAGCGAAGTTGACGGTGGTTTACGACGGGGAACCAACCTTTGTGCCGATCGAGGGTACCACGATGACCTATGCCCGCAATACTTCGGCCGCTGTGATCAAAGTTGCGGACAATAAGTTCTATTCCGTCGAATCGGGAGTTTGGTTCACAGGCCCGACTCCGCAGGGTCCCTGGCGTGTTGCGGACTCCGTTCCTGACGAGATCTATAGAATCCCCGCTAGTTCGCCGTTGCACTATGTGACGTACGCCAAGGTGTATGGAGCGACCCCCGAAGTCGTGTACGTCGGCTACACACCGGGGTACTACGGGACAGTGGTTTCTTCCAGCACATCGACGGTGGTTTACGGCACAGGCTGGTACTATCCGCCGTATGTTGGCTCAACCGTCTGGTACGGGTACCCCTACACTTACGGAGTTGGCGCAGGGTTTACTTGGACCGATCAGTCAGGCTGGAGCTTCGGATTCGGTGTCAGCTACGGCTACTACTATCCTTATTACTATCCCTGGTGGGGACCTATGGGATATTACGGTTGTTGCTATTATCCGTACTATGGAGCGGGAGCGTGGGGCGGAGCAGCCGCGGCCAACGTCTATGGTCGCTGGGGCAACACAGCTTATTCCCGGACAGCGGCCGCTTGGGCGAATCCGTATACCGGTAACTACGGTGCAGCGAGTCGCGGTGCAACCTACAACTCGGCGACAGGACGAGTGTCTGCGGGCGGTCGCGGATACAACACGAATATTTATACAGGAAACACTTACGGTTATCGGGGAGCAGCTTCCTACAATCCAAACACCGGAATCGTCGCGGGCGGAGGTGCTGGGTTTGCAGGAAACGTCTATACGGGATCAGGTACTGCCGGGCGTGGCGGATTCGTTTACAACACAAACACCAATGCTGGGATAGCAGCTGGCAAGAACAACATTTACGCTGGCAAGGACGGAAGTGTCTATCGTTACGACCGGCAGAACGGAAGCTGGTCGCAGAACTCGGGGAACGGTTGGCAGGCGGCGGAACGGCCGGGCGGATCGGGCAATACGCCTACGTTACAACGGCAACAAGAAGCCCGCGCCCAAGGTGCGCAACGCTCACAGAACTTCGATTCAATGCGCAGTTCAGCGAGTTCAAATCGGGGTTCGTTCCGATCAGCTCCGCGTATGGGTGGCGGGCGTCGCCGGTAATCTCGCACTATTTCTAATCCAAGAGCGGGGCTGAGTCGCTCTCTCGAGACTTCATTCAGTTCACGCATTGGCTAGCAGTTTTCGCAGTTGTGACTCGCATTGATCCTACCTAATCTGCGTCAGACCAGATGTCGGCTGCACGCGCGTGTCGCTGGTGGCCAACTCTTCCCGCGATCGTTTCGAGTAAGAAAGGAGCTGCTTCCGTCCACGAAGCAGAACAATCCCATGACGCCCTCTCACGAAAAGAAAGTCACACCGTCGTATACAGAGTGTACGGAGCAGAAACGCCTCAACGAAGCGCGCGAGAAAGGGACTCCGTGGAAGAAGTGGGGTCCATATTTGAGCGAGAGGCAGTGGGGAACTGTTCGGGAAGACTACAGCGAAGATGGAAACGCATGGGATTACTTTTCCCATGATCAGTCGCGGTCTCGGGCATACCGCTGGGGAGAAGATGGACTAGCTGGACTCAGCGACGATCAGCAGCAACTATGTTTTGCACTTGCGGTTTGGAACGGGGTAGATCCGATCCTGAAGGAGCGGCTGTTCGGGCTTACAAATAGCGAGGGTAACCACGGGGAAGACGTCAAGGAATACTACTTCTACGTCGACAGCACACCGACTCACTCTTACATGAAGTATCTGTATAAGTATCCGCAGCGCGAGTACCCGTATCGCGATCTTGTTGAAACGAATAAGCGACGTTCTCGCGAGGAATTGGAGTACGAACTGCTCGATACGGGGGTGTTCGATGATGACCGGTACTTCGACGTCTTTGTCGAATATGCAAAGGCCGATCCTGAAGACATCCTGATTCGCATCTCCGCTCACAATCGTGGTCCAGAGGCGGCTACTATTCACCTTCTGCCTACCCTTTGGTACCGCAACACTTGGTCCTTCGGAGACGGGGATGGTAAACCGCAATTGGGGAAAACTGGGGAAGGAGTAATCAGAGCTAGACATTCCATCCTTGTCGACTACACGCTGCAGTGCGAAGGCAATCCTGAACTATTGTTTACGGAGAACGAAACGAATGCGACTCGGCTTTGGGGACAACCCAACCCTTCGCCCTACGTAAAGGACGCTTTTCACCAATACGTCGTCACAGGATCGAAACAGGCCGTTAATCCGGCTGCTATCGGGACTAAGGCGGCCGCACATTATGTCCTCCAGATTCCTGCTGGTGAATCCCGGGTGGTTCGTCTACGTTTGTCCACGACACCCGTCGTGAATGCGTTCACTCATTTCGATAAGACAATGGAATCGCGTATTGCGGATGCGGACGAATTCTACGAGCGAATTACCCCTGTTTCTCTTACCGACGATCAAAAGCGCGTTCATCGGCAGGCTCTTGCAGGAATGCTTTGGTCCAAACAGTTTTACTACTTCGATCTAGACAAGTGGCTAGACGAGCATCAAGCCCATCCGATGACTGGGGTCAATCACCGGAACCTGCGCAATTCGGAATGGTTCCACATGTTGAACCGGGACATCATTTCCATGCCCGACAAGTGGGAGTATCCGTGGTACGCAGCGTGGGACTTGGCATTTCATACGCTAGCGCTTTCCCTGGTAGATTTTGATTTCGCGAAAGATCAACTTCTGCTGATGCTTCGGACTCTCTACGCGCATCCGAACGGGCAGATCCCAGCTTACGAATGGAATTTCAGCGACGTGAACCCGCCTGTGCACGCGTGGGCGACCCTGTTCCTCTACAACATTGAAAAGGAGTTGGGGCGTGCCGATCTGCGCTTCCTGGAACGTTCATTCCAAGGTTTGATGCTGAACTTCAATTGGTGGGTGAATCGTAAAGATCCAGAGGGACGCAACGTATTCGCTGGAGGTTTTCTCGGTCTCGACAACATCGGTGTTTTTGACCGCAGTTCCAAGCTACCCACCGGAGGCCATCTCGATCAGGCGGATGGAACAGCGTGGATGGCATTTTATTGCCAGAACATGCTCGAGATTGCGCTCGTCCTGACGGAATACGATTCCGTATACGAAGACATCGCATTCCGGTTCCTTGAACACTTCATTTGGATTACTTACGCAATGGATCGCGTCGGTGAAAACCACGACGAGATGTGGGACACGGAAGACGGCTTCTACTACGATCTGTTGCATTTTCCAAATGGGGATGCCAAGCGCCTGAAAGTTCGCTCGATGGTCGGATTGCTACCGCTGTGTGCTTCAACGGTGTTTGAACCAGGGGTTGCGGCACGGCATCCCCGCCTGCTGGAACTCATAAGTCTGTTCAAAAAACGTCATCCCGACGTTTTGCAACACCTGAGGGAAAGCGAAGAAGACGCCATCGGTTTTGGCGGCCGGCACATACTTGGGGTGCTCAACAAAAGCAAACTACAGAGCGTGCTGAAATATATGCTCGACGAGAACGAGTTCTTTGGTCCCTACGGAATCCGCTCTCTGTCTAGATTCCATCTTGAACATCCTTTCCTTTTCCACGTGGAAGGACAGGAGTACAGGGTCGATTATCTGCCGGCGGAATCGAATACTGGCATGTTTGGCGGGAATTCCAATTGGCGTGGTCCAGTGTGGATGCCGGTCAATGGCCTGATCATACGAGGCCTGTTGAACCTGTACCAATTCTATGGCGATGAGTTCAAGGTCGAGTGTCCAACCGGATCCGGAAAGTATATGACCTTGTTCGAAGTGGCGAAGGAGATTGCTCGCCGACTGGAAAGTATATTCCTGCGAGACGAGAAAGGCAGACGACCCGTGTACGGCGGAACAAAGAAATTCCAGGACGATCCGCATTGGAAGGACTACATCCTCTTCTACGAATACTTCCACGGCGACAACGGTGCTGGGCTAGGAGCAAGTCACCAAACAGGCTGGACGGGAATTGTCGCACGCACGCTGGACCTCTTCGCTCGCGTGAGTGCCCAGCAATTACTTTCAACTTCTAAGCATGGTGTGGTCTCAACTATGACGCGCGAGCAAGTTGCGGGAAGTTAGGTCACTCGCGGTCGCGTGGCCGATATCGAAGATATTTGCGCAGACGAGGGGAAGGGTCCACGAAGGTGGATGCTCCCCAAAACAAGGCCAGAATCGCCAATCCGAGTAGGCCGGCGAGTTCGAGCTTTCTGGGGCCGAAGCGAAAGCCTACGAAGATACAAAACGCGAGTACGGCCACCTCCACAAAAATTACGCGCCGACGCTTGCGACTCCAGCCCACACTGCTTGTCATGGCGGTCTTCCTTTCTGCACTTAGCGGGACCACATGAGTGGTTGGCTCACACATTTGCCAGTTGCACCGTGTTGTTACCCACCTTAGTTTCGTTTTCTAGGAGGAACTCATGTCGTCGTCCCATCGGAGTTCTGTTGCCATTGTGGCCCTTGTGCTGCTCACCTGTCTCGCTACTCTTTCCCAGAACCAACCTGTTTACCAAACCGGCACTGTCATGGAAGTTAAGCCGCATCAGCCCGCATCCGACACGTCGAAAAAGCAATACGACCTTTCCGTTAAAGTGGGCGACATGCTCTACACCGTATTGTTCACTTCTGCTCCCGGTTCAAAGGGCGTCGAATACAGTGCAGGAATGGATCGACCAGTCTTGGTTCAAAGCGAGACTATGAAGTTCAGCGATCTTAGGGGCAATACTGTGACGATGCCGATCCTGAGCCGCAAGCATGTCGTTAGCAAGAAAGAGACCTCGTCGCCTGCGAAGTGAATTCGTTCAGTGGCACGAAACGTCGTCCTCGAACCGGCCACCAGGTAGCATTGAACTAAGAAAATTGTTGCAGCTGCTGATTTTCTGGTACGTGGCATCACCACTAAAAGCGTTCTCGGACATGGAATACTTTCCAGTGTCCATATTGCGCCGCTCACCTACCAACTTTTCGCTCCAGCCGCTGACAGTGTTGAAGTGGTTCGTCAGCAATGTCAGGGCGTTCTGGTCTGGGTCGGAGGCGGCCGCAACTTTCGCCAATCGCAAGGCTTCCGCGGCCCGATCATGAAAGAGGACTACACGGCTTCCATCACCGGGTACTCCGCGCTGGGCCGCGAAAGTGAGCTTATCGGTCCAATCCTTGATAATGGCGATAGTCTGAACAGCTGCTCGCATGAAGTCTGGTGTGAGTCCAGGGTTGTCCGTGTGGGCTGTCCCTGCCACAGCGGGTCCACTAACAGCGCTGTTATCGCCGGCGTTATCGGCGTTTGGGAAAGTCAAGATAATCTGTTCGCCTCGAAAAGAGATCGACCCATTCCCGATCCGCACCAAGCTTTCGAGATCCACAAATGATTTCCCGTCGATCTGATAGACGACAGCCTCTCCCGTGTGCCCGTTGATCGCAACAGACCGTGATTTGTGACTGGACTGCGATAACGCGACTCCCAACAGGACGCTAAACGCGAGGGCAAATCTCCAAAATGTTGAGCTTGTCCGCATAAAGATGCTCCGGCAGGCAACTACATGCCCAATGTAGTTCCCGAAGTTAGGATCAGGTACTGGCAAAATTCGTAGACCCTTGGACTTCGCGCAAGATGGGCTGCTTCAACAGGCCTTAACTTCGCTTTGCTCAAACTTAAGCAGCATTCACTAGTAGTTCTCGCAGTGTCCATTCCACGTGACATAACGCTAGCTTGGCAAGCGTCCCTCCAACCTGGTGGTGAATATGTTTTCTTCGATGGTTCGGTCCTTCGCACTCTTGATCGCTGTCTTGTTCCTGGTCCCCTCGGCTCTCATGTCGCAGACGAATCCAAATGCCGAAAAGATCCAGGCTCTTCAAAAACAACTTGATGACATGAAGGCGCAGATGTCCAACGTTCAGGCGCAGATCACGGAGCTGTCGGGCGGCAAGGTTACTGCCACAGCGGTTTCTGTTCCGGCAGAAGAAACTCCAGCAGCCCAGGCTGCCGCGTTGAATCTCGTGCAGGGAAAGCAGGTACCGGATGCGACGGCTACTTACCAAACCGACAACCAAGACCAAGTCGCGGCGCCGCGCATAGACAATGAACCGCTCGACCCGAGGTATCCCGGATATTTCCGCATACCGGGCACGAAGACGTTGATGAAGATCGGTGGGTATTTTAAGACTGATTTTATCTACGATCTTAAGCCTGCCGGCGACGCCGAACGCTTCATCCCTTCGACATTTCCGATTCCCTCGCCGGGGGGAGCCAATAACACGACAGTGTCGATTCGGCCCACTCGCTTGAATTTGGATTTTCTCATCCCCGTAAGTTCCACCAGCGTACGGTTTTTCATAGAAGGTGATCTTTTTGGGTCGAATTCCACCACACCGCGTTTGCGTCACGCCTATGCGCAAGTCAAGAATCTGTTAATTGGGCAAACTTTCTCCAACTTCATGGACCCGGATTCCGGACCAGACACGCTGGAGTTCCAAGGCCCCAACAGCCAGGTATCCATTCGCAACCCCCAGTTTCGTTACAGCTACAAGCTCTCGGAGAAATCAAACATCAGGATTTCGGTAGAAAAAGCTTCTTCTGATGTTGCATTCAAAACCCCGGAGTTCAGCGCGCAGCCGAACGCGCCCAGTCCTGATGCCGTGATCACGTTTCGAAATGACAATTCCAGCGGTCACATTCAAATATCGAGCTTGCTTCGCGGAATCTCAGCTTTCTTGCCGGATGGACGTACCTCATCGGTATTTGGGTGGGGTTTCAACGCCACCGGAGCGGTCAAGCTGTTTGCCAAAGACGTGTTTGTGTATCAAGCCGCTTATGGAGCCGGCATCGAGCGTTATGTCAACGATACTTCGGGCCTGGGCACCGATGCGGCCCCTACGGACGCATTGCGCCCGCATTTAAAGCCGGTCCCTCTCACTGCTATTTATGCAGGCTACCAGCATTACTGGGCCAAGAAGGTTCGCTCTTCCCTTGTATATGGATTCGCGCAGACCCAGAACACGGATCTCCAACCTGGTTCTGCATTTCACCAGAGCAATTACTCGGCCGCGAACATCATTTGGAACCCGTTCGGTTCTCTGAACCTTGGCGGAGAGTTTTTGTACGGTTGGATTGTTAAACGGGACAACAGCAGCGCCAATGCACCCCGCTTTATGCTCAGCGCAAAGTACAACTTCATAAAAGCGGGGGACGCAAAGGGCTTGTGAGTTCGGCAGTCAAGGTTGGAATTTGGAAAGGAAACTTTAGTCATGAGTACCGTAGCGAAATCGCAACCTACACGAGTTGACCAGTTTTTCACCGGCACTGAAGCGCGACATGACCGCTGGCGTTCCCTTCTGCAACGAGCCAGAGTGTGGGAATCGTCGATTACCCAGGACAAGTCTGAAGCGGAGACATCCCGTGCGACTGTTGCCAAAGCACTCTCGGACCTGGCGCAATGGGAAGATTTTTACGCTTACCCCGGTCCACGTCTGCTTGGCCTTCTGAAGGATCGCATCAGTTCGGGCGATGTGGTCGGGTCGGTGCGTTTGGCGCGTTCAATCAGTACCGCCATCCTTACCCATTCCTATCGTGCCAACGTCGGGGACTGGGACAATGAAGAAGACGCGGTTGGGAACTTAGCGAATCGGTTGCCTATTTCTGCCGAGCAGAAAGTGACGCATCGCCCGTACTTCGAAGTTCTGTTTGTCAGTCCAGCTCGCCAGTCGATGTGGATTGACCTGGGTACCGAGCTGCGCAAACTCCGTCGGCCTCAGGACAAGTTCGTCTACGAATCCGTGTTTGCGGGAAGTTTCGAAGATGCGGTGTTGGCGGTTATTTTGAATGGCAGTTTGCAAGCAGTTGTTATTTATGACGACGTGCCGTTCGCGTCGATGCACAACAGCCCAGTACTTCGGGAATTCCTCACCACCTACCTCAATGCGTCCGGTATCGATCCGAAGACGCTTCAGCAGGGGCTCACGCTGGCCCAGGCGTTGAAACTAATCCGTCCTGAACTCGACATGTACTTGCTTTCGGACCGCGAAGTAGAGAAAGCCGCAGGAAGCACGGCAGCCGCCTGTGTGCGCCGCATCTTCTACCAGGTCGAAGAACCCCTTGAACTGCATTTGAGCATCCTCGACGGGATCTCCGATCGCTACTCTACTCCCTACTTTGACAATCTTCAGAAGTACGCACAGCGCCCGATTGGCACCTTCCACGCTCTACCCATAGCTAGAGGCAAGTCGATCTTCAAGTCTAATTGGATTCGCGACATGGGCGACTTCTACGGCTTGAATTTGTTTCTCGCCGAATCATCCGCTACCACCGGTGGTTTGGACAGCTTGCTCGAGCCTACCGGAAACATCAAGGTGGCCCAGGATTACGCAGCGCGAGCGTTCGGTGCCGATCACGTCTTCTTTGTCACGAACGGAACGTCAACCTCCAACAAGATGGTTGAGCAGGCGTTGTTGGCTCCGGGTGACATCATGCTGGTGGATCGCAACTGCCACAAGTCTCACCACTATGGCGCAGTGCTTTCGGGCGCGTTGCCACTCTATGTCGAAGCCTATCCGCTGACACAGTACTCGATGTATGGTGCGGTTCCACTGCGCACAATCAAGAAGGCGCTGCTCGACTTGAAGGCGGAAGGGAAGTTAGATCGCGCTCGAATGGTTGTGCTCACCAACTGCACTTTCGACGGACACATCTACAATGTGGAGCGCGTAATGGAAGAGTGCCTGGCCATTAAGCCAGACCTCATCTTCCTCTGGGACGAGGCGTGGTTTGGTTTCGCTCGCTGGACTCCGTTTTATCGTCGTCGCACGGCGATGGGTGCGGCAGAGATTTTGGAAAAGAAGTTCCAGGATCCTGCATATCGCGCTGCCTACGCTGAACAGGCAAAGAAACTCGGTAGTGATCTCGATGCGTCCGACAAACGGCTCCTTGAAACGCGGCTGATTCCCAACCCGGACAAGGTGCGCCTGCGCGTCTACCAGACGAACTCCACACACAAGTCAATGTCTTGCCTACGGCAGGGCTCAATGGTGCTGGTAAAGGATCAGGATTACCACACGGTCGAGGAGCAGTTCCATGAGGCAGTATTTACTCACGCCTCCACCTCGCCCAATCTCCAAATCATCGCTTCTATCGATGTTGCTCGGCGTCAGATGGAGCTCGAAGGCTATGAGTTGGTAAACCGCGCGATTCAGTTGGCTCTGGATCTGCGGCACGAGGTCAACACACACCCGCTCGTGTCGAAGTACTTCCGGATTCTCGGTGCCGATAGCCTGATCCCGACTGAATTCCGTAACTCAGGTTTTGTCGACTATCTCATGCCAGGAACGAACTGGGCTTCAGTCGTCAAAGCGCTGCGCGAGGATGAGTTTGCTCTCGACGTGACCCGTCTGACCCTGGTGTGTGGTTCGGCTGGATTTGACGGCACGCAGTTCAAGGGTCTGCTTGCGGCAGATTACGACATTCAGCTCAACAAGACGTCACGTAACAGCGTGTTGCTGCAAACCAATATCAACAACACGCGCAGCGATATCGCTCACCTAATGAAAGTGCTGGTCGAGATCTCGCAAAAAATCGAGAAGAGGCTGGCGCAGGGCGGAAAGGCGGAACAGGAAACCTTCACTGCCCGAGTGAAATCGTTGACGCACGACGTGCCTGATCTCCCGAACTTCAGCTGCTTCCACAGCAGCTTCCGAGAAGATGCGAGCAGCCGAACGAGTGAGGGCGATATGCGGACTGCCTTCTTCGGTGCCTACCGTGAAGAGCAGTGCGAGCACGTAAAACTGTCCAGTCCGGAGATCGACAAGCGAGTTAAGACTGGACCTGAATTGGTTTCGGCCAACTTCGTCATTCCATATCCTCCCGGCTTTCCAATCATGGTTCCCGGCCAGGTCATCAACGCTGAAACGATTGAGTTCATGCGCAAGCTGGATGTGAAAGAGATACACGGCTACAACGCCACGCTTGGTTTGAAACTCCTGAAAGCCTCGTTTGTTGAGACTTTGAAGAAGGGGTCCACGAATGGGAAGGCGAAGAAGGGAAAGACAGAGACGAAGCACGATCTGGCACATGCGTAAAAACAGTTGGCGGCAAGACAGAAACTTGCGATCTAAGTGAAACAAAGCGGAGAGAGAACATGTTCACATGGTTTGCAGACACGCTCAGACATTATCCAGAGATTGCCATCTGCATCGTTCTGGGATTGGGGTATTTCTTCGGCAAGTTCACCTTCAAAGGTATAGGTCTTGGGTCGGTGACTGCCACTTTATTGGCTGGGGTTCTTATCGGACAACTCGGAATCACTATCAACCAGCCCTTAAAGGCGTTCGTCTTCCTTCTGTTCTTGTTTGCTGTGGGTTACGGCGTTGGCCCGCAATTCGTCAGAGGAGTTGCTAAGGATGGATTGCCACAGGCTTTCTTCGCGGCAGTCCAATGCGTCTTTAGTCTGGTAGTACCGGTGGTGATTTGCAAAATGGTCGGCTATGACCTCGGCTACTCCGCCGGCTTCTACTCCGGATCACAGACACTGTCCGCTGCAATGGGTCTCTCGACTGACGCCATTAACCGATTAGGCCTGGCTGCGGACCAGGCAAAAGCTCTGATTGACTCAATGCCTGTGGCTTACGCGGTGACGTACATGTTCGGCACTGTCGGCTCAGCCATCGTGATTGCGGTAATTGGACCTCGTTTGCTCGGCATAGATCTCCCCGCGGCCTGCAAAGATTACGAGGAGAAGAACGGTGGCGGTACCAAAGAACTTGGCGGCGCCGGTTCTGCTTGGCATCGCTGGGAATTGCGCGCTTTTCAGATTGCAAAAGGCGGCAGGGCGGTTGGACTTCGCGCGGTTGAGGCCGAAGCGCTCATTCCCGACGCGCGAGTCTTTGTCATGCGAGTTCGTCGCAACGGTGTCATCGAAGATGCCACGGCCGATACTGTATTGCAAGAAGGCGATGTAGTAGCGGTTGCTGGAGTGCGCGATGTGCTGGTGAACGTCCTCGGTCAAGGAAAACAACTCGCCGCCGTATCGGGTGGTTACGATACCTCGGTCACGAGGGAAGGCCCGAAAGAGGTCGACGATCCAGAGTTGCTGAATATGCCGATAGAAGGCGTCGATGTGTGCGTAACTAACAAGGAGGTAGACGGCAAAACTCTTGCTGAGCTTGCTGTCATGCCCGCTGCGCGTGGAGTATTCCTGCGGAAGATCACGCGTGGAGCTGTCGCCACATCTATCCCCATTCTGCCGACGACCAAGATCAATCGCGGAGACATCCTGAACGTCGTTGGTCGCACACAGGACACGGCCGCCGTCACCAAGTTGATAGGCGTAGCTGACCGGCAGACCGATGTAGCCGATGTCGCTTTCATCGGTTTTGCGATCACGGTGGGTGCTCTCATCGGCTCACTCGTTTTCAAGGTGGCCGGGATACCTCTCACTTTGTCGACGGCTGGCGGGGCGCTTATCGCCGGGCTTGTGGCTGGTTGGTTGCGTTCAGTGCGCCCAACCTTCGGACGCATCCCCTCACCGACGGTTTGGTTCATGAATTCCGTTGGCCTCAATATATTCATCGCCATTGTTGGCATCTCCGCCGGTCCAGGATTTGTGAACGGCCTCAAAACGCAGGGTATCGGCCTCTTCCTGTGGGGAGCTCTGGCGACAACTATACCTCTCGTGCTTGGGATGTTCGTAGCCAAGTACATTTTCCGTTTCCATGATGCACTCACTCTAGGAATCGTCTCTGGTTCGCGGACCACAACAGCTTCATTGGGTTTGGTTTGTGACTTGGGTAAGAGCCAGGTTCCTGCCCTCGGTTACACGGTTACCTATGCCGTTGGAAACACGTTCCTCACAATTTGGGGCATGGTTGTCATCCTGCTCCTCGCGAAATAACAAACGAACCGATTCGAGGAGAAACGACCATGGACGTTATGAATCTTAAGACTTTCGAAAAGCTGAGCCCCTTCGAGATCAAAGACGAGTTAATCAATCTCGCGAAGAAGACTTCGCGAACCACACAGTCGGCGTTTTTGAATGCTGGCCGCGGCAACCCCAACTGGATAGCCACTACTCCGCGTGAAGGCTACTTCCTCTTGGGGCAGTTCGCGATTTCCGAAAGCAAGCGGGTGATGGAGCACTCCGCTGGTCTGGGCGGCATGCCGCAGGCACAAGGGATATCCGGTCGACTGGAGGGCTGGCTACGCCTCGCTCAGCACGCCGATTCGCCCGGTGCAGCGTTCCTGTCATCGATGGTGAAGTTCGCCGTCAAGACTTTTGGCTTCGAACCTGATGCATTTGTTCATGAACTGGTGGACTCCATCATCGGTGACAACTACCCCGTGCCCGACCGCATGCTCGTTCACAACGAGCGCATCACACATGAATACCTGATGTGGGCAATGTGCGGTGAACCACGGCCAGCCGGCAAATTCGACCTGTATGCAGTAGAGGGCGGAACAGCTGCGATGTGCTACCTGTTCAAATCGCTCAAGGCCAACCGCTTGCTGAAGCCCGGCGACACGATTGCACTCGGTACCCCGATCTTCACTCCATACATCGAGATGACTCATCTCGAGGATTACGCTCTCAATGTTGTAAACATTGCAGCTCCGCAAGAGAACCGGTGGCAGTTCACTGACAGTGAGTTGAAGAAGTTGGAAGATCCCAAGGTCAAGGCCTTCTTCGTCGTAAATCCCGGCAATCCAACTGGCGTTGCGCTCAGCAAGGAAACAATTGGCAAGATCGCCAACCTGGTCAAGACGAAACGTCCCGACCTCATGCTGTTGACGGACGACGTTTACGGAACTTTTGTACCTGAATTTCGCTCTCTGCTTGGTGAACTGCCGCACAACACCATCGGGGTTTACTCGTACTCGAAGTATTTTGGCTGCACTGGCTGGCGTCTCGGAGTTATCTCACTCCATGAAAACAACATTTACGACAAGATGATCGCTAACCTTCCGGATGCCGAACTTAAGGCGCTCGATAAACGCTATGGTGCGCTGACGCTCGAGCCGCGCAAGGTGAAATTTATTGACCGTATCGTGGCTGACAGTCGTGACGTCGCATTGAACCACACCGCTGGGCTCTCGTTGCCGCAGCAAGTCATGATGTCCATGTTCTCACTTGCCGAACTGATGGATACCGAAAAGCATTATCAGAAAGCCTGTCGCGACATCGTGTACCGTCGCATTCATTCCTTGCTGGAAGGACTTGGTCTGCAGCTGCCGCCGAACGAATTGTATGACGCTTATTACGGTTTGATCGACTTCGAGTTCTGGGCAAACAAGAATATCGGGAAAGAAGCGGTGGAATATCTGAAGAAAAATGTTCACCCTCTCGATCTCGCGTTCCGTCTTGCTGAGGATCACGGCATTGTGCTCTTGAACGGTGGCGGATTCGATGCACCCGACTGGTCGCTCCGGGTTTCATTAGCGAATTTAAGCGATGAAGTGTATGAGGAGATTGGACGCGGTGTTCGTGCGATCGCGCGCGGGTACCGCGATCAATATGAAGCGTCACAACGGCAATCAGAGAAGGCGCCCGAACTCGCTGCTGCTAAGTAGTCCTTCCTGGAGTACGGCGCTCACGTTTCGACTTCGAGCGCAAGGAGAGGTATGGAATGGCTGGCTAAGATGTTTGAGAAGTATCCCGAAATGGCCGTTTATTTAGCAGTAGGAATTGGCTACCTCGTGGGGCGCCTTAAATTCCGCGGCTTCGGACTTGGCGTGGTTACTTCTTCGCTCTTAGCCGGCATTTTTGTTGGGAATCTGTTTCACGTCCCGGTGTCAGACCAGGCAAAAGCGATGTTGTTCCTGCTTTTCCTGTTCGGAATTGGCTACTCCGTGGGGCCCAGCTTCTTCCGCAACCTGAAAGGGGACGGCTGGCGCTGGGCTGTTCTCGCCACCTTTGTTCCTGTTATAGGTTTACTCAGCGCGTACATCGTCGCGCGTATCTTAAGGTTTGACGTGGGGTTCTCCGCCGGTTTGCTCTCTGGAGCGCTAACCGAGTCACCAGCGATCGGCACTGCCGGCGAGGCGATCCGCGGACTGGCCATTTCCGATGAACAGAAGCAAATACTGGTCGGTCATGTCGCGGTCGCTGATGCTATCTGTTATATCTTCGGCACTATCGGGGTCATCTGGGTTTGCAGCTCGCTGGGACCGAAACTGCTCGGCATCGATCTCCGCGCTGCGTCCACTTTGGAAGAAGCCAAACTGGGAATTCGCCAGAAAAAACTTGGCGTCAGTTCCGCCTGGCAGGCGATTGGATTTCGTGCCTACAAGATTCAACAAAACGCGCCGATCGTTGGCAAAACCGTAGCAGTTGCTGAAAAGTCCGTCGCCGATGCCCGCCTCTTTGTAGAACGTATTCGCCGAGGCACTGAGATCTTCTCTCCTGACGGGACCACCGTTATCGAAGCCGGTGATACCGTGGCTGTGCTCGGCCGGACGGAAGTTCTCGTCAAGGTTCTGGGACCAACGTCCTCCGAAACTACAGATCCCGATCTCCTCGAGATCCCTGTTGCTGCATATGACTTGTATGTCACCAGCAAGAACATTGATGGGAAAACCCTGCAACAGATAGTCGACACCGTTGACGAAGCGCTTTCCAGCACAGTGGGATCCGAAGCTTGGAATTCACGTGACTTGAAGTCGCGGC